>ERZ869936.37-NODE-37-length-233308-cov-6.771060_pt1 | contig 233308 bp, 211 predicted proteins | sample MGYA00520876_ERZ869936 | MGnify/ENA primary metagenome ERZ869936 (study PRJEB32218, sample SAMN09650985) | biofilter metagenome | isolation source: enrty point of leading RO module | place: Saudi Arabia: Thuwal, RO plant located on Red Sea | collected 2016-02-17 ...
AGTGAAAAGGTTTTTACCGTGGCCCGGGTATTTTGAACCATGATCTTCCCATTCGGATCATCTTTGTTGATCAGGGCAAAAGATTCTGCACTTAGTCCGTCAAAAAATTTCTTCTTGGCTGCCAGATAATTATCAAATGTTCCGTGATAGTCAAGATGATCGTGGGTAATATTGGTGAAAACGCCCCCGGCAAATCTGAGTCCTGCGATTCGGTTTTGGGAAACGGCATGGGAACTAACTTCCATAAAGGCATGCGTGCATCCCTTCTGAACCATCCGGCTCAAAATCTCATTGAGGGTAAAGGCATCCGGCGTGGTATAACGGGAAGTTTCGGCAGTGTTATTTATTTGAATTTTCACCGTTGAAATCAATCCGCATTTAAATCCAAGTCCCCGGAAGAGATTAAACAACAAGGTGGTTGTGGTGGTTTTACCATTTGTGCCGGTAACACCAACCAGTTTCAAAGCGGAAGAGGGATTATCGAAGAAGTTTGATGCGATTACACCGAGGGCATAGGATGCATCCCTCACCTTAACAAAGGTGACATGGGCCGGCATTGTTTCGGGGAATTCCTCACATACAACAGCCACCACACCTTTGGAAACCACTTCGGATATGAACAGGTGACCATCTGTTTTTTGTCCGCGAACTGCCACAAAAAGAGAGTCTTTGGCCATTTTACGGCTGTCGAAAACAACACCGGATATAGCCACGTTAGTAGTTCCGGAAACTTCCACCAGATTTGCCTTATACAATAGATCTTTCAGCAGCTTCATTGGGCGAGAATGAGGTTTATTGTTTCTTTCCGGCGTACCGCTTCACCTGGGGCTGGAACCTGACGGATAATTTTTCCTGAGCCTTTTATCTTTACCACATATCCGGAGTTCTCAAGGAAAACCAAAGCATCGGCAAGTGCCCACTTTCTTAAATCGGGCATGATTCCTTTTTTCAGTAAGTCAGTTGCATTGGGCTCCTGAAGAATGATCTTCCCTTCAGATTTTCCAACTTCGGTCCAGCCATCGGGATTTCCGGACAATTCAAAGGGAAGGCCCAATTCTGTCAGCAGCTCTTTCAGGTTTTGCGTATAGCCATTCCGTATTTCCGGGAATTCCCCTTCATGGGTGCGGAAAGAATTTACCTTTTCGTGAATGTCGAGGGAGCCACTGTAAATTTTATCGGCCACCTGTTTGAAAATGGGGCCTGCCACCAGGGCACCGTAATACGCATCATTAGAAGGTGCACTGACAACCACAATGCAGGAATATTTGGGTTTGTCGGCTGGAAAATACCCTACAAACGAAGCCTGGTATTTTTTTCTTCCTTCCTGGCCATAACCTTTTCCGCCCATGGCAATCTGGGCGGTTCCTGTTTTACCGGCAATTTTGAATATGTTATTCTGCAGGCTCTTTGCCGTACCACTTTCCACTACACCTTCCAGTAGAACCCGGGCCTGGGCAATAACTTCAGGAGAGGCTATGGGAGCGCCGATTTGTTCCGGTTCAAATTTCTTTACCACTTCTCCCCTCCTCCTTACTTCCTTTACAAAAAGAGGCTTCATCATTTTTCCGTCGTTGGCCACAGCATTATAAAAAGCCAGAATCTGAAGGGGTGTAAGCAGGGATTCATAACCAATCGACATGAAGGGAAGGGAAACCCCACTCCAGTCTTTGTCCTTTACCCCTTTGATCCGGGGTTTTCCTTCGCCCGGAATAACTATTCCGAGGGGTCGGCCCAGGTTCATCCTGTTGATCCGTTCAACAAAACTTTTGGGATTCCGTGAATAATATTTCCAAACAATCTTTGAAACTCCCACGTTCGAGGATTCCCAAAAAATTTCTTTAACCGTCATCTTGTTCTTTTGAGGCCGGTGGCTGTCTTTCATCGGGGTATCATAAAATTTTGTTTCCCCGCCTTCCACATTGTATTCATCTTCCAGGGTAATGAACTTGTCTTCGAGGCAGGCCATAAGGCTCGCCAGTTTAAAGGTGGAACCGGGTTCTGTCGCACTTCCGATGGCATAATTGTAGGATTCAACGTAGGTAGAAGAGTCTTTCCTGGTAAGATTGGCTATTGCTCTTACTTCACCGGTTTGGGTTTCCATCAGAACCACGCATCCATTCTGAGCCCGGTGCTTTATCAGCTGTTTTTTCAGTTCCGTTTCCACAACATCCTGAAGGTTTATATCCAGGGTAGTAATCAGATCTGCACCGTCCTGGGGATCAACTTCATTATTGTCGTTCACAGGCATATCCACTCCGCCTGCAATTTTCTTCATCAGTCGTTTTCCGCCAATGCCCTGCAGTTGCTGGTTAAAGGCACCTTCCAGTCCAACCGGTTTTGCGTTATCTGAGAAATACCCGATGGTGCGGGCGGCAAGATCTTTAAAGGGTAGCTCCCGAAGATTTTTCTGGGTGTATATTAATCCTCCCTTATACCGGCCTTTATTAAACACAGGTAGCTTTTTAACCTCCTGCAACTGGCTATAGGAAATATTTTTCCGGAGGACGAGATATCGGTTTCCACTTTTCCGCGCAGAGATCAGGATAGACCGGTAATCTTTTGTACTTCGGTCACCGAACAAAGCAGAAAGGCCGGCCGCAAGAGAGTCAACTTTTTTATAGAAGAAATCATCGGAAATCGGGTCTGCATTCACATCCACGGCTAAATCATAATAAGGAAGGGAGGTGGCAATCAGTTTTCCGTTTACATCAAAAATGTTCCCTCTCACCGCTTCGATATCTTTATAGTGATAGGTAAAATTCTCTGAGGCCTTTCTCCAGTTTTCTCCTTCCACCACCTGCAGGCGAACGATCTTCCATACAATAACACCGGAAAATCCCAGTAACAGAAAATACATGAGGAATACCCGCCAGAGAATGTCTTTTTTAATTTCCATTGTCGGTTTCAGGTATTTCTGTTGAAATAATTTTCTTGGGTGGAACCACCGATTGCTTCAGTCCCAGCGGGAGGGCAGCCCTTGCCACTTCCGATTGTTTACTTAAAAACATGAGTTCGGAGGAGGTGGTAATAAACTCGGATTTAAGTTCTTTGATTTCGGTTCCTACCTTATTAATTTTTCGCACGGTGCGCTCGGCATAATATCCATTGCCGATATACAATAGCCCGAGGAAGGCAAGGAAAAAAAGGAAGGGAAGCTGACGAAGCGTTTCTTCCCGGGTTAAGAAACTACCGCTGAAAAGGGAGACGAAGGACCGGGCAAGTATATTTTGCTTTTTTTTGCGTTTGGGTTTGGATTGTTGTTCTTCTTTTTTCTCTCTCAGCTTATTCATTTAGCTGTGGTGGTTTTTCGGCAATTCTTAATTTGGCGCTTCTTGATCTTGAGTTTTGTTCCATTTCAATATCATCGGGAACAATGGGCTTTCGTGTTATTTCAGTCAGGGGGGTAATTTTATTTCCGAAAAAATCTTTCCTGATTTCTCCATCCAAATTCCCGGTGCGGAAAAAATTCTTCACCATCCGGTCTTCCAGGGAGTGATAGGAAATAATAACTGCCCTTCCTCCGGGGTTTAAAATTTCGGGCAGGGAAAGGAGGAATTTTTCCAGGGATTCAAGCTCATGATTAACAACAATTCTCAGGGCCTGAAAAACACGGGCAAAAAACTGATTCTCCTTGCGGAAGGGGGCCAGGGGAGCCAGCAAGCCCATCAGCTGTTCGGTAGTTTCAATTTTTTTCTCCTTTCTCATTCTTACAATCATTCCTGCTATTTTTCCCCCATTGGACAGTTCACCGTATTTAAAAAACAAGGTCCTGAGTTCACGCTCATCCCAATCGTTCACTATTTCTGCTGCCATCAACTTTTCGTTCCGGTTCATCCGCATATCCAGAGGTCCCGGGTTCCGGAAGCTGAAACCTCTTTCTGCCTCATCGAATTGATGGGAAGAAACCCCCAGATCAGCCAGCACACCATCCACTCCTCCAATGCCATTTGTTTCAAGCTGTTCTTTAATGTTTCCGAAGTCAGATTGCAACACAATTACATTGGCGCCCCTGGGGGCATTCTTCAAAGCATTCTCATCCTTGTCAAAGACCACTAATTTTCCAGCCCCCAGTCCCTTTAGAATTTCATTACTATGACCTCCCCCTCCCAGCGTGGCATCGGCGTAGGTGCCGCCTGCCTTTATCCTCAACCCGTCTATAGCCTCCTTCAGCAAAACAGGTACATGGTACATGCTCAGGAATTATTTGAATTCCCCAGGTTTCCCATTACCTCTTCAGCCAGCCCTTCAAAACCTTTTCCTGCCGATTTAATAAACCGCTCGTAAGCCGACTTTTCCCATACCTCAATCATGTTTCCTGCCGCAGCCATTACCACATGCTTTTTAATTCCCGAACTCTTCATGAGATCGCGCGGAATCAGAAATCGCCCGGTGTTATCCAACTCTAATCCCTGAACATTGTAATTGAACATCCGGATGAACTCCACATTCTTTTTCACAAAGCGGTTTAACTGATTCACATTTTTCACCAGATCGTTCCAGGTTTCGGAAGGATATATCTCCAGGCTTTTTGAGAAAATACTTTGCTTGATGATGAAACCTTTTTTTATCGCCTTGCTCAATTGCTTTTTGAAGGCCACGGGTAACATTACCCTGCCCTTCGCATCAGCCGTTCCCTCATAAACTCCAAAAAGATTTATCACCGCGCTTTGTTAATGGGGTAAAATTAAAAAATAAAATCCCACATTCTACCACTTTTTACCACTTTTGTTAATAACTTTTCCGGAGCCTTATTCAGGGAACAAAAACAATTCATAAAATGGCAGCGGATTAGTGATTGGTCCGGGTAGCCGGAGCGATTGATATTCCGGCAACGTCTAAATTTGGAGTATGGAAAAAGCACCGGGTACCGGAATGAAAAAGATTGACCTCGATGAGGTTTTTAAAAAAAAGAACCCCGGGCTCTATCGCTGGATTCCGGGCTTCGTAATGCGGTTCTTAAAAAACCTGGTACACCAGGACGACATGAACCGTTTCATTGAATTGCACGGTCAAACCACCGGCATAGAATTCCTGAAGGAGGCGCTCGATTTTTTTGAAACCGAGCGCCCGGTGGAGGGTCTTGAAAACGTTCCTCTGACCGGAACCGCGATTATAGTTGCCAATCATCCCCTGGGCGGATTGGATGGACTTGCCCTGATTGAAGCGCTGCACAAGCGGCGGAAGGACATTAAGGTCATGGTAAATGATATTTTGCTGGCTTTGGAAAACCTGAGTGAATTCTGGATTCCCGTAAACAAACACGGAAGAAACACTCAGGAACATGCCCGGATAATTGAAAAAGCTTACCTGGATGGAAATGCCGTAATAATTTTTCCGGCAGGTCTGGTAAGCCGTAAAAAAAGCGGCATCATTAAAGATCTTCCCTGGAAAAAAACATTTATCACCCGGAGCAAATCCTTCAATTGTCCCGTTATCCCCGCCTTCATTGAGGGGAACAACCGGAAAATTTTTTACCGTGTGGCAAAAATCCGTGAGGCTCTCGGCATTAAAGCCAATCTTGAAATGACACTCCTGCCCGCTGAAATGTTTGCCCAGCGAAAAAAACGAATTGGAATAACTTTCGGGAAGCCGATCAGCCCAGATGCCTTCAATGCAACCCGGAAAGCAGACGAGTGGGCGGCAAAAATGCGCGACTATATCTATTGTATTCCGAACAATCCCGAATTGACTTTTGAGGAATTTCTGAATCAGAATTCACAATAATTCTTTATTTTAGGATTATTCCTTATGGAAAACATCATAGACCCCATTCCCGCCCCCATCCTTGAAAAGGAACTTAGCCCTGAACGCTTCGTCCGAAAAGCCAACAACGGTTCCAACCTGATTTACATTGTAAATCAATTCAACGCACCACAGGTGGTTAAGGAAATCGGGCGTCTGCGGGAAATCACTTTCCGGGCCGCGGGTGGAGGTACCGGAAAAGCACTTGATCTTGACGAATATGACCTGTCCGACAATCCCTACGAACAGCTTATAGTCTGGAACCCCGAAGAAAAAGAAATTGTTGGCGGCTACCGGTTTTTTCCGGGCAACAAGGCCGACGTAAACGGAACCCACATTCCCAGCCTCGCAACGGCTCACCTCTTTACCTTCTCGCAAAAGTTTATTGATGTTTACCTGAACAAAACCATAGAACTTGGGCGCTCCTTTGTGCAGCCCAAATACCAGCCCGGCCTAAACAACCGAAAAGGATTGTTTTCGCTGGACAACCTCTGGGACGGACTGGGGGCCCTGACTGTTTTATATCCCCACATAAACTATTTCTTCGGCAAGGTAACTATGTATACCCATTTCAATGCCAAGGCCAGGGATATGATTTTGTATTTCATGAATTTCTATTTTCCTGATCCGGAAGATCTGATTTCTCCCATTTCACCATTAGGATATAAAACCAGCCTTGACGACATCATTCCTCTATTCTCAAAAGAAATGTCTTATAAAGAAGCTCATGCAGTGTTGAATCAACACGTTAGAGCTTTGGAGGAGAACATTCCCCCCATGGTAAATTCATACATGAATCTCTCTCCAACGATGAAAACCTTCGGAACCTGCATTAATGATACTTTTGGTGAGGTAGAAGAAACCGGAATCCTGGTAACCATTTCCGACATATACCCGTCCAAGAAGGACCGGCATATTCTCACCTTTAAACCAAAAGCCTGAATGGATTTATACAAAGCCCGTTTTTTGGGGAGTTTTACAAAAACTGCCGAGTGCCCTAAAGACAGGCTTCCTGAATTTGCCTTTATTGGTCGGTCCAATGTTGGAAAATCTTCACTGATAAATCTGATTACGAATCAGAACCGTCTGGCTAAAACATCATCCGCGCCGGGAAAAACCCGTCTGCTGAACTATTTTCTGGTACCTGACAAACTGTATCTCGTTGACCTTCCCGGCTATGGTTACGCTAAAGTTTCCAAAAAAGAAAAAGAAATCCTGGAGGGAAGAATCAGCGATTACATCCTCGATCGGAAAAACCTCGTTTGCCTGTTTTTACTCATTGATTCCCGTCACGACCTTCAACCCATCGATACCGAATTCCTGATCTGGCTCGGTGAAAACCAAATTCCCTTTTGCATTGTCTTTACCAAATGTGATAAATTAAAGCCTGCTGAACTTCCCAAGCGTCTAAAATATTTCGAAGGAGAAATTTTAAAGTATTGGGAGGAGCTTCCTTATTATTTCATTACATCGGCTCTGAAAAAGACAGGGGGGCAGGAACTCGGAAAATACATTTTAGGGCTAACAAAAAAATAGCCCCGCCTTCCGGCGGGGCTATTTTTCAAAGTATCCTTTTCTTGATTAATCTTTCTTTCCGCGCAGCAGAGAAATAAATCCGGTCATATCCTTTTCAACCTTAACAGGGCCATTGGTACCTTTCATTACGGCAACGAGGATATAATAATAAGTACCGTCGCTCAACTCATTTCCACTGGTGGATCTTCCATCCCATCTGATTTCTGAGCTTTTGGATTCAAACACAAGTGTTCCCCAGCGATTAAAGATTTGCACATGGAAACTCTCCATGCCCGAGTTGGGAATATACCATTCGTCATTCAATCCATCTCCGTTCGGGGTAAACACGTTCGGGATGATAATAAATTCGGTTACCGTAATTTGTGTGGTAATGGTATCGGTACATCCGGCAGCGTTAGTTACAATTAAAGTAACGGTGTAGGTTCCGGGACCGGGAAACTGGTGATTGGGATTCTGAAGGTTGGAAGTATTTCCATCGCCGAAATTCCAGAACCAGGTTGTAGCTCCGGTAGAATTATCGATGAAGGTGTAAATAGGATTTGCCTGAGGGCCGGCGGTATCGGTAAAGGCAGCAATGGGCGCAGGAGACACGGTAACAAAACAGGAATCAGGCAGTGAAGGGCAACCCGACTGTGAGTTAGCCACTACATAAACATATCCGCTTGTTCCACCCCAGGAAACAAGGATGGTATCATTTCCCTGTCCGTTGGTAATGACTCCATTATTTACAGTCCAGGTATATGAAATACCATTACCGTTAACTGTGAAAACGTTTCCGGGAGAATTTGCACAAAGAGGACCGGGACAATTAATTTGCGGTGCAGCGGGCTTAAGTTCTGAAAGAAGGTAAGGAGCACCTGGATTTGCAAACAGCCAGTTTGAACGGGTAAGTATGGTATAGTTTCCAAGCGTTCCGGGAGTAACTAAAGTGGAAGAAGCCATATCATTCCACATGTTATTCGTAGTTCTCCAGTGTGCCATTCCATTCCAGGTACCATCGGCACTTGGCAGGTAGGCTATGGTGATATCGGCAGGAGTGGTTCCCACCGGACGAAGAATGGCATGATAGAAGGTGTCTACAGTAGCACACTGCACACCGTCGTTCTGGGTTCTCAAAAATCCATCGTTATCGGAATCATGATTCACAAAACGAACTGTGTATTCGTTAGCACTTGTATTCTGTGGACGAATCTGAACCGGACGATAACGGGTAAGAACCAGACTGCTTCCTACAGGGTAAAGATAATTTTGTGTGGTATTGGTAAGTCGGCTGAGGGTTCCGGGAGCCAGGGAACTAACAAATCCTTCGGAACCAACAGATGCAGTCAGGTTAGTTACTGCGTTGGGATCCGGATTCAAAACAAACATGGTAAATGTTTGCGTGGCAAGTTCCCGGTCGGTAAGTTCAAGTAATGAGTCAACCCTTGCATTAAGAGTTTGAGTCTTAATACGGTTCGCACCCGTTCCGGTACCGGTAAGGCGGAGTTTATGAAAAGTGGTAACGTTGGTTCCCGAAATTTGCTGGGGATTGTTGCTGGCATACATATGAACCAGACTCAGGTCTTGCTGAAAAACAGCATTATTAACCCAATCTCCCTCGAGATTAATGATTCCGTCGCCTTGCCAGGTAGAGTTATTGTTCAGAATAACATCTCCCGGGTTGGGAAAGGTTGAATTTACAGTGACCGTCATGGTTCCGTTATGATCAATGTTCCCATTCGAGAGGGAGGAATTGTTTTCAATTCCGCCATTGATTCTGATAACAGATTGCGGACCTGTCCAGATTTGGGCACCGTTATTAAAAAATATCTGGCCCATCGATGAAATGCCGGCAAAGAACGTTGTGGCAAGAAGGAGGGTAAAATTTTTCCTCATGGCATTAAATTATTTCCTGATTAGCAGGCTATTAACAAGCAAATATAGGAAAGGAAAACGAAATGGCAAAACAATTGTAAAATCCTGTAAAACAACAAGATATATCTACAATAACGAGCCTATCCCTCGTCCTGCCCGGGATTTTTCAAGCCCATTTTTTCCGAAAAATATGCGCAATAAGCTTTTAACTCCTCCATTATTTCGGTTTCTCCGGTTGCTTTTTGGAAGGTATCGGCCATTGACAAAAGATTCTGGTAAAAAAAACGTTTCATGTCCTCTACCGGAAAATCACGTGTCCATAAATCAATTCTCAGGGTGTTATTTTCTTTAGTATCCCACAGGGCAAGCATAAATGCATCGCACTCCGATTTTTCTCCTGCATCGGTAGCTTCCCAACGGATTTTTTTGGGAAGTCTGTTTTCGTCGAGGCTTACCCGCAAACGGATTTCTGATTCAGATTCTTTACTCATAATTACCTGGGTTTATATTTTGATTTTGATAATACTTTTTGGGCTGGAAAATTCTGCATCAGTTCTTCGGGCGTAATTTCCGGATTATCTTTCATTAATTTCCTCACCATTTGCCAGCCGATCCAGACCCCCGTTCTTCCGGGACTTTGCTTGTTAAATCCTGAGGTAAAAGGGCTTTCCCCCGTGAACCGGCCAATCTTTTGAAAATCCTTAGAAAATAACAGGTTGTCTTTAATAAAAAACGACCACATATTAGCCTCGTTTTGCCGGCACCAGCCTAATTGTTTTTCTGTATATCCGATTTTCAGGGTATCATGAACCCCAGGAAGAAGGCAATCCAGAAGGTACAAAATTTTACCCTGGTACACCATTTCCGAAAGCAAATCCGCTTCCTCCGGATCGTCCGGAAACTGGCTGTATAACCAGGCTCTGGTAAAGTCGGGAAGAAGGTGAAATGGAGTCATGGTTTTCCTCCGGTACCTTTCAATACCCGCAAAATCATAGATCTTATTTCCCTGTCCGAGATAAAGGTCAAGGGAAATAAAAATGGAGGAATCAAAATTAGCCGTGGGAAGATTTAACCCGGAAATCATAGTTACGGGTGTGGGTAAGGTTCGCCCCGGAAAATAATGCTTCCAATAGGCACACATTTCCGCAATCCCCTGCTCAAAATTTTTAACATCAGGATACACCTGCTTCACCTCACCGAAAATATCCCTTACCGATTGGGTTTCCAGAAAAGAAATTATACTTTGAACAACCAGGGAATCAGGTACGGGCCTTCGGGTAATAATAACTTCAATATAACCATCCACAGCATCACCATATTTCTCTCGTAATTGATTCAGCGACTCATAAGGATTGGCAGGGTCAAAGGAAAACAGGTCTACATCGAGTCGGACTACTTCCCTGGGAAGGGGCGTAAGATTTAGCTTTCCGGGACCGTGATTCTCGTTTCCGCAGCCCCAAAAAAACACAATCAAAAGAGGGACAAACCCAAAGAGGAATACCTTATTCACGGGGCAAATTTAGCTTTTATTTCCCCCGGAAGGATTGGATCTTAGGTTTTTGGCATCAGGGGAATATTCCTAAAATTCCTTAAGTTTGCACTTTAAATAAACCAACCATGAAAAAACTCTTTATTATTTCCACCCTTTTCTTTTTTTCCGCAACCGTTCTTTTTGGTCAGGACGACGACAAATCCTTCCGATTTGGCTTAAAGGTTGTCCCATCCGTAAACTGGTATAAGCCGGATGATAAAAAGAAGTTTGAAAGTGATGGATCTGTTTTAAAATTCGCCTATGGCTTATCCACCGATTTCAAATTGGCCGGAGTAGCCTGGTTTTCTACCGGTCTTCAGGTTGATTATGATGGTGGTAAGATTAAGTACCTTGACACCGTGGGCTACTTTATCAATAAAGACGGGGATATTTTTGAACCTAAAGATACCGCTGCCAATCCGGGATATGCCATTCACAAACTGGAAAGCCGCACCTTTAAGGCTACTTATGTAACCCTTCCACTTACACTCCGGTTCAGGACCAAGGAAATCGGCATGATGACCTACTTCGGACAATTCGGGTTCCCACTATCTTTTAAATTAAAAGGCCGTGCGGATGACCAAACCCGAAAGGTTAATACTCAGGGTGGATTTGATGCCATCTCGAAGGTGGAGGATCTGGATATTTCCAAAGACATGGGCTTTATGAATATGGGTTTGACCATTGGCGGAGGTGCAGAATACAACCTTAGTGGAAGCACTTCGCTGCAGTTCGGACTTAATTTCACCCAAGGCTTTATGAATATTGTGCGGGGCAATTCAAAACATCTGCTTAACGATGCCACCCCCCAACCCCAGGCTTTGAGCCAGTTATTCAGAACCAGAAATATTGGATTAACAGTGGGAATACTGTTCTAAGAACCTCAATCGTTTTTAAAAACCTCGCTACGGCGGGGTTTTTTTTTAATATTTGTCTATGAATTCGGAAGGAACCATTGCGCACATCACTTCCTGGCTAAGTGAATACCACCAAAAATCCGGAACAAATGGGTTTGTGGTTGGAGTTTCAGGTGGGGTTGACTCAGCGCTTACCAGTACCCTTTGCGCCCTGACCGGGGTTCAAACACTGGTACTTTCCATGCCCATCCGGCAAAACAAACCAGAGCTCGAAAGGGCCAGAGAACATCAATTGTGGCTGGGGAAAAAATTCTCCAATGTAGAATGCAGGGAAATTGATTTGTCAGAAGTTTTTGAAGCTTATAGAAAGATCCTTCCTGAGGATGTTCAGGACTGGCTCAGCATGGCCAATACCCGTTCCAGGATCAGGATGACCACGCTCTATGCTTTTGCCGGAAACAAGAAAATGCTCGTGGCCGGAACAGGAAACAAAGTGGAAGATTTTGGGGTAGGATTTTTCACCAAGTATGGCGATGGCGGTGTGGATATCAGTCCGATTGCCGACCTGTATAAATCTGAAGTTTTTCAGCTGGCCCGATTTCTTGGGGTACCTGAGTCTATTTTATCTGCACCGCCTACAGATGGATTGTGGGAAGACGGCAGGACCGACGAAGATCAGTTGGGAGCCACTTATGATGAACTTGAGTGGGCCATGGAGTTTTCAGAAAAAAGGAAATCTGCCGCAAACCTTTCGGAAAGGCAAATGACAGTTCTCGCCTTATATGAAAAACTCAATGCAGCAAATCTGCACAAAATGCTGCCGATTCCGATTTGCCGAATACCCGAAAACCTGAAAAAATAAACCCCGGCTGTACCGGGGTTTTCTTTATTTAATCAAGATCTTATTTGTATTTAATGGTTACATACCCGGTGTTTATCCATTTCGAGTTTTTGTTGTAAACCATTATTTTGAATTCCCCTTTTTCAAAAAACGAATATTTGAAATACGTTGTGTTGAGTGTGGATTTTCCTAGTGTATACCTTTTCGTTTCAAAGAATATGTAATCACTCCCTTTCTTCTTATAGATATCAACGATCAACTCATCGGTCTCAAGGGTATTAGGGAAATTATCAACAACCACATAAATGAAACTACCTTTCGATTTATTGATTATAAATTCAGAGTAGGATGGGCCAATATCCCCTTTATCACCAATTTCATTGGTAAAATAAACCTTTGAACCGGCATATATATCGCCTGAGCCCCCGCCGGTTGTTTTTGTGTTGCTGGTATTTGAGCTTCCGCCTTCAATGGAAACGGAAATAAAAGCGTCGTTTATCCATTTTGAATCTTTATTATAAACCTTCAGCTTATAATCACCCTCTTTATAAAAGGTGTATTTATAATACGTGGTTTTCAAGTCCAGCTTGGTAAGATCGTATTCCTTGGTTTCGTGGAACTTATACTCACCGCCATCTTTTCGGTAAACATCCATGATTAATCCCATCGTATTAAGAGTATTGGGCTTGTTGGTAACAATAACCCAAACATATCCGCCGGCAGGCTGAATAACTACAGAAGAAACCTCCTCCCCCAGGGAGCCGGTTTCTTTATTCAAACCAACGGTTGTATAAACTTTAGATTTGGTATAAGGGTCATCAGAAGTGTTGGAACCGGTGTTCCCTGTAGTGCTGGTGTTCCCACCCGAATAACCCAGACTTGCATTTATTTGCTGTGCCGATTTTATGGGTTTCCTGTCACCCAAAATAGTTGAAATAGAGCCGGCATTCTTGGGAATGGTAAGCCCTTTAGCGGATAATTTCTGGAGTATTTCACTCTGGGGAGCAACCACATAATACATTCCATTAACACCTCCCACCAGGCCAATTCCGGTTTTATTACCTACGGCCGTTGCAATACCAATTACCTTGTTCGACTCATTAAAAACGGGTCCACCCGAATTTCCACCGTTAATGGAAGCATCGGTTTTGATGTATCCGTAATCTTTATTAAAAACAAAATCAAGTCCTGAGAATTTTCCGAAAGTAAGTGTACTCATATCCTTAAGCATGATATCGTACCCTCCATCATATTGAGCGGGATATCCGTAAATACACAAATCTTCCCCTTGCTGGGCGGCATCTGAATTGCCCAATGGAAGAGCGAAAAACCCTTTGCTCACAGGATTTCCATTCAGGTCGGAAACAATTTTCAGCATGGCCCCGTCGAATGATCCGGTTCCTATGGTTAGAACCTTAGCCACATACAACACATAATCGCTTTCTCCTTTTCCATGATAAACCTGAACAATAGGAGTGGTAAATCCGGTTCGAACCACTTTTTTAATTTTGGGATCCTTAATCAGTTCTTCACTGTAAGTATCCAAATCGGAACGAACATTTCCGGAAGCGTCCTTATAATCGAAATCAATATACCCCGATACGCAGAACTCCACCACGTGCCGGTTAGTGAAAATCACCCCGTCTTCCGTTACAAAAAATCCGGTTCCCCGACCAATATAACCGCTGCCCGGCTTCGATTTTTCCAAGGCAGAATCTACTAAAAGAATTTTCACAACTCCTTTATAATAATTGGCAGCAATGAATTTTGCATCAAGTCCTTTACTTTGAGAAAAAGAAGCGACTGAAAAAAACAAACCGGCGAAAAAAGCAAAGATGGCTTTGTACATGTTTATTGTGTTTTAATTACTGGCAAAAGTAAAAAACCTCCAGATTAAATTTACATTAAAAAGCAGGGAATTTTCCTTCACCGGAAACTTAATCAACATGTTTCCGTTAAAACTCTTGGAGGCAGGCTCAAAAACCCCTATCTTGTATGGTTACCTTTGTTGAAATAATCTGCATTTATGCCTAAGGCTTTTTACCTTTTATTGTTTCTTCCTCTTTTCTTTAACGGACAGGATGGGATAGTTACTGATTTCGGAAAAATCTCAATCCCTGGGCCGGCAGGTGATTATCATTTTATTCATAACCGTGATTTGTATGTGGAAAAGCTTGACACCCTTCCAAGAACCCTGTTTTGGAGAAAACTTGTAAGGCTAAGCCCCGATTCCGCGATTTTGAGTTTTTATTCCGACCGGAAAATTATTTCTACCGAAGCCTGCAGCAAATGGGAGAAAATGAGCGAAGTAAGGCAAAAGGCCGTTCGCGACAGTATTAAGACAGCGTTTGGAAGGGATTCCTCCGAAAAAGTGCTTTTTACAAAAGGTAAGTCTGACTTTTATAAAATAGAAGACGTTGTAGCCGACATTACCCGTGGCATTCTGGTTTTCGAAAATAACGGGGTAGACCCCTTTTATGCCCAGGCCATTTTACTTATTGAAAGTCCGGGCCGTTTGCAAAAATCACCGGTAGGTGCTTACGGACCCTTCCAGATTATGAAAAAAGTTGGCCTCCGGATGGGACTTACCATAAACGCAAAGGTTGATGAAAGGGCAGATTTTGACCGGGCTGCCTGGGCCGCCGCCAAGTTAATCCGAACCGTTTGCATCCCCTACACTAATGCCATGCTTGAAAAAAGAGGAATGGCCTGGTGCGAAACAGACCTATGGTACCGGCTCCTTGTTTTACATACCTACCATGCCGGAGCAGGAAATGTGGAGAAAGTACTCGCCGCCATTAATCCGGAAGTAGGGAATATGGATCTGATAAAAAAGATCTGGGTTACCAAGGCAGGAGCGTTCGGAAACTCTTCCCAAAACTACAGTCAGCTCGCCATCGCCACACTCCTTGAACTTGATAAACTCATGGGGTATCAGTTATCGCTGACCTCCACCTCTCAGGTAATCGAGTAGATTTTTCCCTGAATTACTACCTTTGGGCCATGCGTCTTGCATTTTTATTATTGGCCCTGCCCCTTTCCCTCTATTCAGGCGGATTTCAGGTTAACCTGCAAAGCCAGAAAAACAAGGGCATGGGACACACCGGCACAGCCCTGCTCAGCGATGCCAGCGTATTATTTTTTAACCCGGGCGGCATGTCACTGCTCGATTCCGGGAAGAGCTTTGTTGTAGGAGGCTCCTTCATTATTCCTTATACCCTGTTTCGCGACGAGGTCCCCTCGGATTACTCTTCACAAACCCTTTCCAATGTGGGAACCCCGTTTTCAATTTATTTTCAATCGGGTATACGGAAAGTAAAAAATCTTACGGTTGGTTTTGGCGTTTATACCCCCTTTGGAAGCCGCTCCCAATGGCCCGATGATTGGAAAGGGCAATTTATTGTGCGCGAAATAAATTTAAAAACCATTTTTCTTCAACCTACCGCCAGCTGGAAATTATCGGATGAGTTTTCGGTGGGAGCCGGTCCGGTTTTTGCCACCGGGAAATTCGGCCTCCGAAAAGGCATTCCGGTTCAGGATTCTGCCGGCTTTTATGGTGAGGGAACACTGGAAGGCGGCGCCAAAGGATTCGGATTTAACACGGGATTATTTTATAAGGGGCGTTCCGGCTTTTCCGCTGGAATTTCTTTCCGAAGCCCCGTAAAAGTTTCGGTAAATGACGGAACCGCTGAGTTTATTGTTCCGGAATCATTAAAAGATAATTTTCCAAACACTTCCTTTTCAACCTCCATCACCCTTCCCTACACCCTTTCAACAGGAATTGCCTACAGACCCGACTCAAATTGGATTTTTACTGCTGAATTAAATTATGTGGGCTGGAGCTCCTACGATTCCCTACGGATTCACTTTACCGAAACCACCGATAAACTAAAAAATATTTCCTCCGCCAGAATGTATAAAAATGCCCCCATTGCCAGAATAGGAGTTTCAAGGGAGCTGAAAAAAATTCTCGTTCTTAGAGCCGGAGCCTATTACGATTTCAGTCCGGTTTTGCCCGGATATCTGACTCCCGAAACCCCGGATGCCAACAAATTGGGCCTTACTTTCGGAACCACAATTAAACTATCACCCAAAGCAAAACTCGATCTCTCCTTTTTGTTTGTCGAAGGAAAAGAAAGAACCGACAAAAATCTGGAAACGCAATTCTCAGGAACATACAAGTCGCGGGCCTTTATTCCCGGATTGGGATTTGAATTCAGGTTTTAAGACCCGGCGACAATTTCCGGCCCATAGTCGAAACATTTTGGAAATAAGGCAAGGCTTCCTTACATTTAAAAAAATTATAACCCTATGAACCCAATTTTTACCCGAGTTTTATTGCTTTCCATGTTTTCCGGCTCACTACTATTCGCGCAAAGCTGGCCAAATATAGACACCACCAACGGCAGATATTGGTCGAATGTATTTCCCAATGTTACCGTTACCAGCAATATCCAGTACGGACAGGCCATGAATCTGAACAACTCCAACCAAAATCTATTCCTGGATATTTATCAGCCCACAGGCGACACCGTATCCCGCCGACCCGTTATTATTCTTGCCCATGGGGGGAGTTTCATAGGAGGCTCTAAAACCAGTACCGATTTGGTTACCCTTTCGACAGAATTTGCTAAAAAGGGCTATGTAGTAGCTTCTATTTCCTACAGATTGGGCATTGGATTCCCCATCGATTCTGTCAACGCAACAAAAGCCGTAATCAGGGCAACTCAGGACATGAAGGCTGCAGTAAGATTTTTCAGGCAGGATGCTTTGGGTTCCAACACCTACAAAACCCACCCTAATTATGTTTTTGCCGGGGGTGTTTCCGCCGGAGCATTTATGGGACTTCACCTGGCATATCTTGACAAACTTTCCGAAGTGCCTTCCTGGGTTAATATTGCTTCGTTGGGGGGACTGGATGGAAACAGCGGTAATCCCGGATACTCTCATAAAGTTAATGCCGTTATCAACCTTTGCGGAGCCCTTGGTGATTCAACCTGGATTGAACCCGGCGACATTCCCTTTGTAAGTATGCATGGCAATAACGACAATACCGTTCCCTTTGGCACCGCCATGATTTATATTTCTTCTTTTCCCATTATGGTGGTTGACGGTTCAGCATCCTTAAAGCTGAGAGCAGACAATGTCGGGGTGCCAAACAGCTTTCATCCCTGGTGGGGTGCGGGTCATACACCGTTTATCAGTAACGCCACTTACATGGACAGCACCATTACCTTCGTAAAAACCTTTTTGAGGCCCTTGCTGGGAGCTCCATCAACCACAGGAGTTTCTGAATCCACAGATTTTTCAGTGAAGCTATTTCCAAATCCTTCAACCGGTCTGGTGAACATTTCCGGAAACTTTTCCGGCCAGACACAAATAAATCTGATTGATCTTGGCGGAAAAATTCTTTTTGAGGAAGCCATCCGAAACCAAACTCAATCCTTCGACTTTAGTTTCCTTGCACCCGGTGTATATTTTATCCGGATACAAAATGAATCCGGAGGCACCTTAACCCGTAAACTCATTATTGGAAGGTAAGTAATGACCAAACTCAGAAAAATAGGGATCATAGGATGCGTGGCGGTGATTCTCATTTCTGTGCTATTGTCATTTTCCGACAGGCATTTTATGGCCCTTCCTTTTTTGCTTCCGTTTATGGTAATGTTGCTGATTGATTTTTCAAGGAAAAAATAATCGCATGAATCCAGGGGTTCGTTCTTCCCTATTTTTTATTCTGCTTACGGGTATTTTAAATGCCCAAAATGGATTCATTTCCCTGCCCTCCTTGCCGGGAATTTCCAAATCGGAAGTTTTCGTTTTAAGCGGAGCAAAAACTTCCTATTGTTTCATGCCTGATCGCTACCTGATTTATGAGGGGGCGGAAGTAAAAGAAGAAGTCGGGCTTCAACACCCGGCACAAAGGGTGTCTCCGAAAGGAATTTTACCTTACCAACATTACCTCAATGTATATCTTCCCGCATTTCCCGGAGGCCTTACCGATTTACCTGTTTACAGGGGTCTTGTTTATGAAAGCCTGATAGGTGATCTGAGTCTGTTATTTTTCTATGACAGGGGAATTTTACACCATGGTTTTTACACAGATCTTGAATTGAACCAAAAATTATTCGAAATTTCTTCTTCGGCTCCCACCACTTTTTCAACATATCTTGGAGGACAAAACCCTGATGAGGGAATGGGCATTGACCACGATGCAGCCGGCAACATTATTATTACCGGCTATACCCAAAGCCTGAATTTTCCGGTAACCCAACCTGCCTTGCAGGACACCAGTCGTGGACTTTACGATGGCTTTATTTCAAAATTTGATCCTTCCGGAAATCTGATCTGGTCAACCTATTACGGAAGCTCGGCCGATGATTTTCTCAATAAATTAGTTTGCGGACCCGACAATTCCATTTATGTTGTGGGTCATACTCCCGGAACCGACCTGCCCCTTTCCTCAAATCCCTTTCAGGCGACAAATGCCGGAAGCTACGATGCTTTCGTTATTAAATTAAATGCCTCGGGACAAAGGGTATGGGCAACTTATTTTGGTGGGCCGGGTGGCGATCTGGGTCTGGATATCACCATCGACAATCAGCAGAATATTTTTTTCGGGGGCAGCACCTCCGGGCTCTCGCTTCCCACCACCGCCGGTTGTTTTCAAAATTCAAATAATGGTCCGTTGGATGCCTGGCTGGCAAAGTTCTCAAGCGGGGGCAGTCGCATCTGGTGTACTTTTTTCGGAGGCAGTGCCAGTGAGGACTTACATGCCGTAACAACCGACAACCAGGGAAATGTAATTATGGTGGGGGGAACCTACAGCCAGGACCTTCCGGTTTCCAACGGGTGTTTCCAAAATGTGAACCTGGGGGTGGCTGATGTATTTGTTGTAAAGTTTAATTCGCTTGGACAACGGATTTTTGCCACTTATATAGGAGGTAATGCAGCGGAAGACGCCTATGGCATTAAAACAGATGACTTTAATAACATAATTATCAGCGGCTATACTTCCAGCCTTGACTTCCCGGTAACTGCCAATTGCTTTCAATCAAATCTCGCCTCCGGAACGGATCTGTTCGTACTGAAATTATCACCCACAGGGGGCATGGGATGGGCCACATATTTCGGTGGAAACGGAAATGAATTCCTATATGGCATGGATACAAAAGGCGATCGTAAATATATCCTTGCTGCCAGCACTACAAGCACCAATTTGCCCGTAATAGGTCCTGCACCGTTTTCCTCGCCTCAGGGAAACACAGATATTTTCTTTGTAAAATTTAACGATTTTGGATTTCCTGCCTTCTCCTCCTACTACGGAGGATCTAACGCAGACGAACCCCGTGGCATTTCCGTAGATACCGCCTCAGGTTATTTTTGTATCACCGGCTTTACCTATTCAAACAATTTCCCCGTTTCTTCGAATCCCTACCAGGCAACCCCTGCGGGATCAGGAGATGCCATTCTTTTTTGTTTAGATGGAAGTCCGGATCTAACCACAAATACCACTGCATACCCACAACCTCAGGTTCGGATTTTTCCAAATCCATTATGGGGAACGGTTCTGAATTTTGAATTGCCTGCAGGAGAAATGCTAAGGCAAATATCCATCCGGGACATTTCGGGGCAGCTTTTGTTTCAGGAGGTACCTGAAATATCGAAAAATAATTCCGGGAGTATTATTATTCCTGCTTTAAAAAATGGCTCCTATCTTATTGAGTTTCAGATTGGAGATGTAAGCCACTTTGAAAAACTCATTATTGTAAGATAATTTTTTTACTACCCTTTAAACCTTTTACAAAAAGCCCCGTCTGACTATTAAACGAAAAAACACCGCTTATGAAAACCCTGATGAAAATTGCATTTGCTTTAATAATGGGAACCGGTCTTATGCTATCCGGATGCCGTAAAGAAAAAGAAGATAATGATACCACGGCAACTTCCGATAATGCCTTTGCAGAAGCGGCCTTCAATGATTTGGCCACTATTGCCGAGCAAGGATCAACCGGAAACGTTTCTTCATTTAAAAACGGGGAAAACGGAAGTTTGTTAAGTCATTGTGCAAGCGTTAGATTCGACACCCTCAATTCATCCAATACGGATACATTGACCATTGACTTCGGACCTACCAACTGTCCTTGTCACGATGGACGAAATCGTCGTGGGAAAATATTTGTTTATTACACAGGAGGTATGCGCTATCGTGATTCCGGACTGGTAGCCACCATTGTTCCCTCAAATTACTTTGTTAACAATCATCAGATACTCGGGACAAAAACCGTTGAAAACAAAGGACACCTTCCCTCATCAGGGAACAGGCTTACCTGGGTAATAAATGTTAACGGCTCAGTTATAAAAGCCGATAACGGCGGCACCGTAACCTGGACCACCAACAAAACAAAAGTTCTGGTAGCAGGAGAAACCAGTTACAACGGACCCATAAACTGGCTGATTGCAAAATGGGAGTTAACGGGAACCGTTTCCGGAACCGCGGCCAGCGGAGAAAATTTTACCGGACAAACTGTTACTCCTTTATTGAGGGATATGACCTGCGGACAATACCGTCGCTTTTTCACCAAGGGTCGTTTTGATTTTACTCCGGGAAACAAGCCCACACGAAAAGTAGATTTTGGTAATGGAGACTGTGATAATCAGGCCACGGTAACTATTGGGAACCGGACCTATACCATTTCCATGTACTGATTTTCCGAAAAGGAATTATCAAGGCCCCGGAAGGGGCCTTTTTTATTTGATAAGAACCACCGCATAAGCGGCAACCCCTTCTTCACGCCCCACAAATCCCATTTTCTCATTGGTGGTTGCCTTAATGGAAATACAGGATTCATCAACCTCAAGAATGTGAGCGAGCGCTGCTTTCATGGGAACTATAAAGGGTGAAATTTTGGGATTCTCCAGGCAAACGGTGGCATCAATGTTGCCAACTGAAAATCCTTTACTTTTTATAAGCACCATGGTTTTTTCCAGTAATCTTTTGCTGTCGATGCCTTTGTATTGGGAATCGGTATCGGGAAAATGAAAACCGATATCGGGCAAGCCGGCAGCGCCAAGCAGTGCGTCGCAAAGTGCGTGAATCAAAACATCTGCATCGGAATGACCCACAGCACCCTTGTTCCCGGGAATGGTTACACCGCCCAGATGAAAAGGAATTCCTTCCATCAGGCGGTGTACATCAAATCCAAATCCAATGCGAAAATTCACGGGTTTATTTAGGTCCATCGCCTCCGTCGCTGTTCTGACTTTTGAAGGCTTCCAAATCAAAGTGAAGGGTAAACCTCAGGGTGTTCTGAAGCGGATGGCGCTGAACGGTAGGAATCAGGTAAGCCATATCCAGACCGAATACATTATAGCGCAAGCCCATACCCAGGGTAAAATATTTCCGGTTTCCTTTGGTCTCATGCTCATGAAAATATCCGGCACGAATAGCAAATTGTTTATTATACCAATATTCCATTCCTCCGCTCAGGTTATACTCACGCAATTCTTCCTGAAATCCTGCAGGGGCATCATTAAAGGAACCAAACATACCGCTTACCACCGACCGGTTTGGGTCTTTCCCGGCATCTATTATGTAGCTTCCGTTGGCATCCTTAATGGGATTTCCCTGTGCATCTCTTTTATAAGATGGAGGAGTGGGAACCATCATTTTATTGATATCCACATTAAATGCGATTGAATTATACTCATCAAGTTCCATTTCCAAACCTGAGCCCAGTCGCATGTTGATTGGAATAAAATCTTTTACGCCGGTATTGGTGTATGAAATTTTAGAACCGATATTGGAAAAGTTCAGGCCGGCGGTAACAATAGATTTTTTGCCACCCACATCTACTTTATCTTTCCGGTAGTAGCAACTGATATCAACGGCAAAAGCCTGTCCGGGTTTTGTGGTAGCACCTCCTGCGCTCTGGCCTCCGGTAAGGTTTGAATAAATGTAACGGGCGCTTCCTCCCACCGAAAAATCCTCGCCCAGGTTGGTTGAATAGGAGCCATCAAGGGCAAATTCATTGGGATTAAACTGGCCGATGTTATTTCCGGCAATGTCGGTAAACACAATATTACCCAATGAAAAATAGCGTAAGGAACCGGCAAACATGCCCTTTTTCTTTACGCGGTAATACCCTGACAGGTAGGCAATATTAATATCCGGAACCAGGGCACGAAGCCAGGGTGTATAGGAAAGGGAAAATCCCATTTTCTTTTTCAGAAATGCCATTTTCGCAGGGTTCCAGTGAATGGAATTGGCATCGGGTGAAGAAGCAACACCGGCATCACCCATACCTCCCGCACGGGAGTCGGGGGAAATAATTAAAAACGGAACAGCCGTTGTGGGAACATTAATCTGGCCCAGCAATTGGTCTTTGGTGATTCCTCCGCTCTGTGAAACAGCTGCAAAAGAAATCAAGCCGCCAAAACCAAGTAAGAAGATCGATCTCAACATATTTTCCTTTTCCGAAAGGGGTTTAAAAATAGCAATTATTTTAGAATAACCAGTTTATTGAATTCCTCGGCTTTTTCGCCCTCAGGGCTCCTCACTTTCACCCGGTAAAAATACACCCCTTTTCCAAGAGGATCGCCAAAATCATCGAGCCCGTCCCAGGGAATGGCTTCACTCCGGAACCCCGCCGAATGCACCGGGGTGTTGATAGTCTTTATTATTTTTCCGGATACAGTCATAATCTGAATCTGCACTTCCAGTTCCCCGCAGGACTTATTATGTTCAAAGAAAAACGAAGTTCTCGTTGTAAAGGGGTTGGGATAATTAAGCACATGCTTTAAGGCAAGGACAGCCGATTGCTCTACAACAAAATCAGTTACATCCACCGAAGAGTTATTGTACACATCCCATACTTTGAGGGATAGTTGGTGGTGACCACTTGGAAGTTTGGAAAGAGGATACCTGATCGTTCCCGAAGTATAACTGTTAAGGTCTGAAACATAATAATCATTCAGAATAATGGGATTGGTATTGTTTCCATCCAGAATGGAAACTATATCATGACCAATTCCGTTTCCAACGGTATTAATCCCATTTGAATCTTTAACCACTGCAAAAATTTCAGGATTTTCATTGGTCAATCCACCGGAGACAAAATTTGCGTCATTCAGGTACAATCGGACATCGGGCCCCGTAATATCCACAGGAGCAGTTGTGTCGGAACCGCCTATAACTATGGATACAAAATTGCCGGTTGCATCGGAAGTGCCGTTATGACCATAATAGCTCAATTTTCCAAAACCGTATTGATAAGCAATATCTTTGGGAACCACAAAGGAGAAGGAAAAATCTCCATTAACAACACTTACTTTTCCACGGTATAAAATACTTTTCTGAGCCTGAAACATTTGGATTGGTAAAGACTGAGGGTCATTTCCAAGTGTATTCAAAGTTGCTTTTTTATCATAAACAACCGGAAAAACGAGACCGTTAAATGCGGTCAGTTTGTTACCCGAAATGTCTGTTACCTCACCCGTTATGGTTACGCGGCTGAGGGCGCATATGGTATCGGGTTGCGACATATTCACAGGATTTCCGTTAATGGTTTTGGTTATGATCCGGTGACGGGGATAAGCCAGTGTGAGGGCGGGGTCACAAATCAGTGTAAAGTTCCGGTGGTTATCGTCGGGAACCAGCGTTGACTTTGTTAACATATTCAGGTCGCCCAGTTTCGGATAAATGCCACCCGGAAGAGTATCGAGTGAAAAGTTATAAAAGTTGCGGTTTAACACGTAGTTTGGTCCCGAGAATACCAGACGAACCGTTGTAAACAAACCAATGCCTCCCCCTTTTGGATTCAGCAAAACATATTCGCCTGCCGAAACCCGACCCGGATCATCCCAGCGTGTAAATTCGCAGGTGGCGGTAAAAAATAAAGGGAGGTTGCAAATATTTGTCCATCCATTAATTTGCGAAACCTCAATTATCCTTTCATGCGCCAAACCTACTTCTCCACCATGTCCGATATAGTTAAAAATAAGACAGCCTCTTTCTATTCTCCTGTTGATGGCATTAACCACTTCGGGATACCGGTTCCCACCCGGGGTTGAAACCTGGGGATAGGCATCCAGGTAAATCTTATCCAGATTATAATTCCGGTAATTATTAGTAATAAAGGTTGTGATTTGCTCGGTTTGATTGAGGTGGATGCTGAAGTCTTCATCGTCGGCAACAAAGCAAAGGATGTTTCTCCAATCACCAAAAGAATTACAGGTGCTTGAATTTCCGCAAATAGGACTGTTCCCTTCCTCGACGGTTCCCGGAGTAGAATAATAACGCAGAATTTTATTTACAACGGCTTTGGCATCAGAGGCATTTTTCACGGGGAGCCTTCCTATACCTGCATCCGGTTTATCAGGATCGCCGGGGTTCCAGTTTCCTTCACTGGGGCCCAATTGAACAAAAAAATCATCCGAAACATAGCTACGGATGGGGTCATTGGAATTTACGGAATGGTAGGTGGGAATAAAATTGGTATTGTTTAATACCCGGTACTTATTGTCGTAGGACCCATCGCCGAACAACAAAACATATTTGGGAAGGTCATTGGGGCCTGTGGCACGTTCATAAAACATCCGAATAAAATCACGGATGGCAGAAACATCCTGCGAGCCGGATGAAAATTCATTGTAAATCTGACCGGGGGTTACTACCACATAGCTAAGGTTATCCTGGTTGAGGTGGAACTCGCCCAGCTGGGCAGCCTCGGTTAAAAAGGAGGGATGACTTACGATAATATAATCGGTCTGTGGAAGGCCATGAAGGTTTTGGTTTCCAACCCGATAAAAAAGCTTGGGTGCCGGAAAATTGGATCCTGAAAACGCAATAAAAGTTCTGAGACTATCGGATGGAACCCTGAATTCGGCTGTGTTTCCGTTCAGTGCATAAAGCTGATTAACCGGATTGATGGAATTTGTAACATCCCAAAAAATGGCAGAACTACCGGGAACGGTTACATTATATTGAGCCAGATTCCCGGTTCCCAAAGAAGCTGCATCGCGAAAAATGAGGGGAGTATTTCCTGAAAAAACGAGTTGGCGGCGCGCCACAACCTCGATATAATTTAACCAGCCAACTGCAGGTGAAGGAGTAGTTTTGGTAATGGTGATGCCAATATTAGAAGAAGAAGGGGTAAAACTCCCGCAACCGTAACCCGGCTGGGCGTAAATGGCGGCATAATAATTCACGTCAGTTCCGCCGCAGGAGACAGAGAAGTTCATGGAACCTGAAACCACATTATAATTACTTGGGCTGAGATGTGACCTACCCATCATTGAAACATACACCTTTACGGGAGCAGAAATGTCGATGTTGGGAAACTGAAAAGGAACCGTGTAGGAATTCACAACATCAAAATACTCACCAAACCATTCCCGGCCTGATTTAATAAGATTGACGGCATCATTTTCGTAAAACTGATGATCGTCGAAAGAAAAAACCTGATGTGTGGGGGCCCCGGGGTTACTGTTGCGTGAACTGATTCTTTTGCCGGGGCCAAGATCGGTCGTGACAAAATAATAAGTAGTGTCGCTGTATTTGTGTGTATTATGAACAAACCTTGTGCAGGCAAAGGTGGTGTCGTACCTCCAGGTATGGGGAGAAGAACCGTAAAAAAGAACATAATCGGTTGAGTCGAACTTGCCGGGGTTCCCACCGTCAAAAACAAAAATTGCATTTTCGGTCAAGTCGTCGCGGCGCGGTGCACTATTTGCATATGGAAGCTGACCACCCCCGTTTCCATAAATTCTGATATCACCGGGGTTCAAGGCGCTCATATCGTAGCCCATGTTAAGGAACTGGGTATATCCCAACCGATAGATACCTGAATTAGTTACACCTATTTTATACCAATTTCCCGTGGCAAGTACCGAGTTGGATGCCCACTGGGAAGCCATGGAATTATATCGGGCAAGAGGCTTCTGTCCGTCCGGAAATTCAAGTTTCAGGTCAAACGAAGTGAGCTTTTCAAAGCGTGAATTTTTGTTTTGTGCTCTGAGGGGGTTAATTTTAATCAGGGCGTAATATTCCTTTTTTATTTCCGCAACCTGCACTTCAACGCTGAAATCTGCCGGGAATTGCTGTAACACCTTTGATCCGTAATTGCGTACGGTATTTTCCTCATCGGCCGAAAGGTTCATGGTTGTGGTATTCATCAAAACGGCAGATATTCTGCCCGGATGGCCACCGTTAAGTTTTTCCTTAAAAAAATAAACCGGCAGGGGGTTTTCGGGCCCTCCGGGATATTGGGCTCCTTCAAAGTACAAGTAGCTGATTTTCTGCCCATCGGGCATTTCCTGAACCCCGGGGGGAGCCCACGCAATCTCCTGCTTGCCCCTGCTTTTCTGTCCAAACAGCTGAGGTTGAAAAAAAAGGAAAAAGAAAAAGGCAACCCGGAAGAATTTCTTCGTCATTCCCATAGGTTCAAATGTAGGCATTTGGAGCATTATTCCGGCTTAACGGAAATTTCCATAATGTATTGTATTTCAATTTAAAGTTTTATTTTTGGTTTTCAATAAATTAATTACCTTTGGCAACTGCTAACCAGTCTTGTATGCTGATTAAAAGGCTGATCTATTCAATCGTACTGATTTTCCCGGTTTTTCTTACCCCGGAAAAGGCGTATGCACAGGATCCGGAATTTACCCAATTCTATGCAAATCCCCTGTACCTAAACCCTGCCTTTGCTGGCACTGCCCGTTGCCCACGATTTTGCCTGAACTACAGGAATCAGTGGCCGGCTCTTACCGGAACTTTTGTAACCTACAGTGCCTCCTACGACCAGCACATTGATAATTTATCAGGTGGTCTGGGCTTTCTGGTTACCAACGACAAAGCCGGAGAAGGAACCCTTATTACCACCAATATCAGCGGGATTTACAGCTATCAGCTGAATGTTACCCGCCACTTTTCCATGAAATTCGGATTTCAAGCCACCTACGCCCAGAAAAAAGTGGATTGGGACAAGTTAACTTTCGGTGACATGATTGACCCCAGAAGGGGATTTGTTTATACTACCCTGGAACAGAAAAACCAGACCGCACGCTCGAATATTGATATTTCAGCCGGTATTCTGGGTTACTCCAAGCGGTATTTCTTTGGATTTGCCGTTCACCACTTAACTGAACCTGATGAAGGCTTTTTGGGAAACTCTCCCCTGCCCATGAAATATACAGGGCATGCAGGTGCAGTAATTCCTCTTGACGGCAGAAGCGGAGAAGCCAGTATTTCGCCTAATATTCTGTACCAACAGCAACAGGATTTCCGCCAGCTGAATCTGGGGCTTTATGTTCAGAAAGGTGCCATTGTAGGCGGTCTTTGGTATAGAAACGAAGACTCCTTTATTGCCCTTATCGGCGTGCAGCAAGGCCTGGTTAAAATGGGCTATAGTTATGACGTAACTGTCTCAAAACTAGCCAATGCCACAGCCGGATCGCATGAAATTTCTTTCCAATTGCAGCTTGAGTGTAAGCCTAAAAAGCGGAAATTCAGGACTGTAAGCTGTCCATCTTTCTAATTTTTTCCTTATTTTTGAAACCTTTAACCCCTGAATTCAGTATAAACTGAACTTATTAAAAAGCATTTAAATGGAGATCAGGAAAATCACCAGTACAGCTATTGCCCTTGCAGGCATATTTGCATTAATGTCCTGCGGGAAAGAAACCTCGCCCGTAACAGGTTGGAATTATAACGATCCCGACAACGGAGGATTCCAGGTTTTACCTTACACCGAACAGGAAACCGGTCCCGGCCTTGTATTGATTGAAGGCGGTCGTTTTACCATGGGACGGGTTGAGCAGGATGTGCTTTATGATTGGAACAACATTCCAAGAACCGTTACAGTTTCTTCCTATTATATGGATGAAACCGAAGTGCGGAACCTCGACTACCTGGAATATCTTTTTTGGCTATCCCGTGTTTTCGGAACCGATGATGTGTTCCGTCAGATTTATGTTAAAGCCCTTCCCGATACTTTGGTTTGGAGGGAAAAGCTTGCGTATAACGAGCCTTTTGTAGAATATTACCTGCGTCACCCGGCCTATCGTGATTATCCAGTGGTTGGGGTTAGCTGGTTGCAGGCCAACGATTTTTGTTCCTGGAGAACAGACCGCGTTAACGAGTATATTCTCGTGCGCGAAGGTATCCTTGACTGGGATCCCAATGCTTCAGGTGCGAATAACTTTAACACCGATGCCTACCTGGCCGGCAAATACGAAGGAAACGTAAAGAAACTTATACCCAAACCCGATGGCAGCGAAAGAAAAGTACGGCTTGAGGATGGAATTTTCCTTCCCAAGTACCGCCTTCCCACAGAAGCAGAATGGGAATATGCATCATTTGGCTTAATTGGCAACATGTCGCCCGACTATATTATCAAGGAGCGTCGCCTCTACCCCTGGAACGGACAAGGGGTTAGAAATCCTGAAGAAAAATTCATCGGAGATTTCATGGGTAACTTTAAGCGCGACAAAGGAGATAATATGGGTATTGCGGGTTACCTGAACGATGCGGCCGATATTACCGCTCCTGTATTTTCTTATTGGCCTAACGATTACGGACTATACAACATGGCCGGTAACGTATCTGAGTGGGTGCTCGACACCTATCGTACACTCAGCTTTGAAGATGTAAATGATTTCAGACCTTTCCGTGGTAATGTTTTCAAAACGGCCATGATCGATTCTACCGATCTTACCATTATGGTTGACCAGGGCGATTCACTCCTGTTTGATGAAGATGGAAACATTATTTCCAAGCCCGGTCAGATTCTAATGCGTAATGTTGACATTAAGTATAAGGAAGACCGCCTTGATGAAAGGAGAAATTACAAATACGCCGACAACATCAACTATCTGGATGGAGACCACAAAAACTCCTCAGTATTTTATGATATTGACAATCCCGGCGATAATTATCTGATGTATCAGTATCCTACCCCAAAGGATAAGCAGCAAAATCCTGCAAAGGATGAATTGGGACAAAACTCGCTTATCAATAATAAATCTAAGGTTTATAAGGGAGGCTCCTGGAAAGACCGGGCCTATTGGATGGTACCCGGAACCCGGCGTTACCTCGATCAGCGTCAGGGAACTGCCTTTATCGGATTCCGTTGTGCAATGGACCGCGTAGGTAGTCCTGTCGGCCTTGGAAGCAAGCGCAGACGCTAAAAGGATATTATGTTAATAAAAAGTCCCGGACATTAGCTTCGGGACTTTTTATTTTTGCCCATGCCTGAAATTTCAATTCCTGACTTATACACCCTTTTCCAGAAACATCCTGAAATTTGCACCGACACACGAAAGATAATTTCGGGCTCACTTTTTTTTGCCCTCAGGGGAGAAAAATTCAATGGGAACTCATTTGCGGAAAAAGCAATTTCTGAAGGAGCTGCCTATGCCATAGTAGACGACCCCTCACTTCCGGACAGAAAAGAATTTCTGAAGGTTCCCGATGCATTAAAAGCCCTGCAGGATCTGGCCCGAATGCACCGGAGCATGCTTACCATTCCATTCATAGGAATTACCGGAAGCAATGGAAAAACCTCAACCAAAGAAATTACCCGTGATATACTCTCAACGAAATACAAAACTTTTGCTACCCAAGGCAATCTGAACAACCATATCGGGGTTCCCATCTCCATTCTTTCTATTAAAGAAGATATTGAAATTGCAGTGATTGAAATGGGCGCAAACCACATTGGCGAAATAGCATTCCTGTCAGAAATTGCCCGACCCGATTATGGATTAATCACCAATATTGGAAAAGCACATCTCGAAGGTTTTGGCGGTATTGAAGGGGTTAAAAAGGGGAAAAGTGAACTTTACCAGTACATTGAAAAACACAGCGGAAAAATTTTCGTGAATCGCGATAATGCAACCCTTACCGGACTTATAAAAACCGCCGACACTCAAACCTACGGAACATCCGGCCCCTGCAACATACTGGGCAGATTGATTTCGGAGTTTCCAAAGCTGGTATTCCGATGGAAGTCGAATAAAGATGCCGAAACGCTGGATGAAAAAGAAAATATAGAAACCCGGATTTCCGGTTCCTACAACCTTGAAAATGTACTTGCCGGCATTTGCATTGCCGATTACTTCAGTGTTTCGGCCCGTGATATTAATGAAGCGGTAAAAAATTACATTCCCGGAAATATGCGCTCCGAGGAAATAAAAACCAAGCGCAATCAGATTTTCCTCGACGCCTATAACGCCAATCCCAGTTCCATGGAAAAAGCCATAAAGCATTTTTCAGGTCTGGAAGGCAATTCTAAGCTGGCCGTTTTGGGTGATATGCTGGAATTGGGCGATTATGCCGAGGAAGAACACAAGGCTATTATTGAGTTGTTGCGGCAATCCTCCATTTCAGAGGCTATTTTAATAGGCCCTGTTTTCTCAAAGGTGTATAAAAGCAAAAAAGGAGAAAAGGTCAGGGTTTTCGAAAACACCGACGCCGCTTTGAAAAGCCTCAAGCCGGAGCTAAAAGCCCTAAAAGGAAAAATGGTTTTGGTGAAAGGTTCCCGGGGACTGGCGCTGGAAAATCTGTCATCGCTTTTATAAGAAGCTCAACTCAGCAGCGCACGTGAGATAACAATTTTCTGAACCTCCGTTGTGCCCTCATAAATCTGGGTGATTTTAGCATCCCTCATCAGTCGCTCCACGTGATATTCCTTAACATATCCATAACCGCCATGCACCTGAACAGCTTCGATGGAAACATCCATAGCTACTTTAGAAGCGTAAGCCTTTGCCATGGAGGAGGCAAGGGCATAATCCTGCCCGGTATCTTTCAGCCAGGCTGCTTTAAGACAAAGGAGGCGGGCGGCTTCAATTTCGGTAGCCATATCGGCCAGTTTAAACTGAATGGCCTGGTGATTTGAAATTACTTTTCCGAACGCCTTGCGTTCTTTAGAATAAGCCAGGGCAAGCTCATAAGCTCCGGAGGCAATGCCAAGGGCCTGAGAGGCAATACCGATTCGTCCGCCGGTTAGGGTTTTCATGGCGAATTTAAATCCGAAGCCATCCTCACCGATGCGGTTGGCTTTGGGAACCTTTACATTCGTAAACATCAAAGAATGCGTGTCGGAACCCCGGATGCCTAGTTTATCTTCCTTTTTTCCCACCACAAAGCCCTCCATTCCTTTTTCCACAATCAGGCAATTGATTCCCTTGTGACCCAATTCAGGATTTGTTTGTGCCATTACAAGGTAAACGGAAGCCGTGCTGCCATTGGTTATCCAATTCTTAATTCCATTAAGCAGGTAATAATCGCCCTTATCTTCGGCTGTAGTTTTCTGACTGGTGGCATCGCTACCCGCTTCCGGTTCCGACAAACAAAAAGCCCCGATAATTTCACCTTTGGCAAGGGGGGTCAGGTACTTTTGTTTCTGTTCTTCGGAACCATATTGTTCAAGACCCCAGCAAACCAGGGAATTATTGACCGACATAACCACGGATGCCGAGGCATCTACCTTGGAAATTTCTTCCATGGCCAGCACATAGGAAACGCTGTCCATGCCCCCTCCCCCGTATTTGGGATCTACCATCATGCCTAGAAAACCAAGCTGCCCCAATTGTTTGATTTCTTCATAGGGAAATCGTTGTTCATTATCCCTTTCAATAACTCCGGGTTTCAGTACCTCCTGGGCAAAGTCGCGGGCGGCTTTTTGAACGGCCAGATGCTCTTCGGTTAATTCAAATTTCATGGGTATTCTTTAGGCTGACAAATGTAGGGTTTAAGCCTTAAATTTACCAAAATTCCCTCCCTGTGAAATCAAATTTTTTGGTGGTAGGATTAATGTCGGGCTCCTCCTGCGACGGGCTGGATATATGCCTTTCAAAATTCAGTAATTACGGGAGAAAATGGCATTATGAAATAAAGGCAGCCGACACAATTCCTTTTTCTTCCGAAATGGCCAACCGGTTGTTGGGTGCAGGCTCACTAAACCTACCCGAACTTGTCCGCCTGGATAAAGAATTTGGTACCTGGTGTGGGAACCGGATAAACGATTTTTTAAAAAATCAGTCAGCCTTGCCCGATTTTATTTCCAGTCACGGACATACCGTTTTCCACCGTCCCGACCTGGGGCTTACCCTTCAGATTGGCTCGGGAATGGAAATCGGACAGGTTACAGGGCTGCCGGTAGTGGCCGATTTTCGCTTTGAGGATGTTAATCAGGGAGGTCAGGGGGCTCCTTTGGTGCCGGTAGGCGAAAAGGAATTATTTCCCGGCTATGATGGTTTTTTGAATCTGGGGGGCATTGCCAATATCACCCTGCACGATCCCGGCGGGCAGATCAGGGCTTTCGACATTTGCCCTTTTAACCAGGCGGGAAATTACCTGTCCTCCCGGGCGGGATTAAGCTACGACCATGATGGAGCCCTGGGGAAAAAGGGAAAATTGATTCCGGGCATTTTTGAATCCCTTTCCGCCCATCCCTGGTTTTCCATCCAGAGTCCCAAATCTTTGGGCAGGGAATGGATTGTTCAGGAATATCTTCCCGTTTTTGACCAAAGCCCCGGCAAACCCGAAAATTTATTGTTTACCCATTATGAGCTTTCAGCACATCTTATTGCTGAAGCCATTGGAGCCGGGAAAAAGAAGATTCTGGTATCGGGGGGCGGAGGAAAAAACACTTTTTTCATGGAGATGCTCCGGCGAAAGACGGAGTGTGACTTAGTCAGGGCCGAGTCAGCCGTTGAGGATTTTAAGGAGGCTCTGATATTTGGCTTTCTTGGGGTATTACGAATTACGAACCGGATAAATGTTTATGCAAAAATAACCGGCGGAAAGGAAGACCTTTCCGCCGGCACCATATATTTTGAAGAGCGCTTAAAAGTTTGAATCGTCGAAGAACTCATCTTCCTCGTCCTCGTCGTCCTCGAAGGCTGGAAACTCTTCGAACTTTACAGGCTCGGCATCATCCAGTTCAAGTTCTTCCTCTTCGGTTTCGGTTTCGTCCTTTTCGACAAATTCCTCTTCATCGTCCCAATCTTCCTCAGCGAGTGCAGCCTTTGGTTTTGGCTTTGGAGCTTTGGCAGGTTTGGCTTTTTTGATTAAACCGCTTTTTGGTTTTGCTTTCCCTGATGAGCCAGAAGCCTTTCCGCCTTTCTTGGCGACAGGTTTCTTTTTAGCAGGGGCCTTTTTGGCAGCCGGTTTTTTGGCGGTTTTCTTGCTGGTTTTTTTTGAACTCTTTTTTTTTATTGGTTAACATGTTTGTTTGGTTCCGGTTAAAGGTTTTTATTTTTTACAAGTATAAAAATAATATCATTTGATACTTCAAAAGTAAAAAAACCTGATTTTTTAACCAATCCTGCATTTTTTTTAAAATATCCGGCTTCAGGGTCCGTTTACTTTAAATCCCCAAAATTTTATGGAATTTTCCCCGGCCCGGCATCCCCATAACAAAGGAACCAAAACCTACAGATATGGAAAACCGGAAAAACCAAAATTCACCCACTCTATTGGAGTTGGTGTTTGAAAACAGAAACCGGGCCTATGGGGCCTTTCAACTTCGTAATGCATATGCCGGAAACATGGGCAAAGCATTGCTTCTTACCTTACTTATTTTTGGAACAGTCTTCCTGACTCCATGGTTTTCACAGGGTCCAAAAATGGTTCACACCATTTTAAAGAACGAATACAGAGATTCGCTCAGGGACATAGTATTAATTACCGAGATTGAAACTCCAAAAAGAGTAATTGAAACGCCTCCAAACCGCTCAAGCCTGTCTCAAAATACGAATGGCATACCCGCCAGTTCCGATTCGGTAGTAAACCGCGATACTGCGGTGGTAAACCATCCCCATTTCAATCCCGGGGGCGGAGGAGGCTCAGACTCCGGGTTGGTAGCCGGAACAGGAGGAGGCTCCGGAGGCCAGGTGGGTGGCACAGATACAATAACCGTAGTTCCGGGAATACCGCCCGAATTTCCGGGTGGCTTTGCAGCCCTTATGAAATACTTAAAAGAAAGCACTATTTATCCTCAGGTTGCCCGTGAAGCCGGATTGGAAGGAATTGTGCATGTCAATTTCACCGTTGATCTGGATGGTACCATTTCCAGAGTCAAGGTATTGAACCATCCCGCGCCCGCATTTGAAAAAGAGGCTATAAGAGTGGTAAAAAACATGCCAAAATGGAAGCCTGGATTCGACAACGGGGGACCGGTTCGTTCCACATTTACGCTACCTATACGGTTCAAACTAAAAAAATAGCAACCTTTTTCAGGAAAGGCCGTACTAACATCTTCCTGTTTAAAAGTAGGATTCCACCGGAAAAGGTGGGGAGATTAGTACCGTAACTTTACTGAAAATAAAAAAACTATGTTGTTAAGTTTCCTTTTACAGGTTACCCTTACCGGTGCGGCGGATACCGCAAACAAAGCTGCTTCAATGGTTAACACACCCGTGATTCCTGGTCCTACACAGGACACCCTTTCGCTATGGGATTTGCTGATCAAAGGAGGAGTGGTGATGATTCCCATAGGGATATTGTTCGTTATTGCCCTTTACATTTTCATTGAGCGTATCATGGTAATTTCTAAAGCCAGGAAGACGCCTGCAAATTTTATGTTCAGTATTAAGGATTTTATCAAATCAGGCAATACTGAAGCGGCAAAAGCCCTCTGCAGAAGCAGCTCAAGTCCGAATGCGAAACTGATCGAGCGTGGTGTTTCCCGTCTTGGCAAACCCCTGGAGGAAATTGAAAAAAGCATGGAAGATGCCGGAAAGTTTGAAGTTTACCGTCTGGAAAAAAATCTGGGCCTCCTGAGCATCATTGGCCGGATTGCGCCCATGTTAGGTTTTATCGGAACCATTATCGGGGTAATCAACATTTTCTATAAAATAGCTTTGGCCAATACGGTGGAAATTGATGTAATCTCTGAGGGCCTTTACCAAAAGATGATAACCTCGGCAGCGGGACTGCTGGTGGGAATATTTTCCTTTGCCTGTCACCATATTGTACAGAGCATGGTAGAAGCCCGGATACAGGCCATGGAGGCCGACGGATTAAACTTTATTGAAATTATTTCAGAACCCGGAAAATAAAGAACATGAAACTCAGAAAAAGGCAAAAAGAAGGAGCCGAGGTTTTTACCGATTCGCTGAACGATATCATGTTCTTCCTGCTCCTGTTCTTTCTGATTTTAAGTACCCTGGTAAATCCCAGTGTAATTAAAGTTAATCTTCCCACCTCCAAGCACGATACGGATATTGAAACCAAGCAAATTCCCCTGTATGTAACGGCCGACCACAAATATTACATTTACAAACGGGAGGTAAATTTCTTCGATCTGGAAGGTGAGTTGATTCGCGAATCGGCCAATGTAAAGGAGCCCTCCATTACCCTGTATTTCGACAATTCCCTTACGGTACAGGATTTGGTAGATGTAATGCAGATTGGAGCCAAACTGAAACTTAAAATGGTCATAGGCACCCGACCTGCCAACGCATAACCATGATTTACAACCTGAAATACGACGAAAAACAGGAAAGAACCCTTGCCGCAATTATAACATCGCTTTTGTTATGCCTGCTCATTCTGATTGCCTTTTACATTCAGTTCATTACCCCTATTCCACCCTTTGAGGCAAGCGGTAAGGACGGAATTGAAGTAAATTTCGGATTCGACCAGGTGGGTATGGGAAACCAGTTCAGCGATGCTCCTTTTAACCCCGACAATTCCAAACCCGATCCTAAAAACAATACCGCTTCAGGAACTCAGGATGAACCAAGCCTTACGGCCGACGATCCCAGCAATCCGCCGGTAAAGAACAATCCAAAGCCCAACCCCGTTAAAGACAATACCCCCAAACCTGATAAAAGCTTGTCGGATGCTTTCAGTAATTTTTCCAATGACAATCCGAAAAATCCAAATTCCGATGGAACGGGAAATCAAGGTGGGAACCAGGGCGATCCGAAAGGTAATGACAGTCCGAATTACGACGGAACAGGGGGCGGAGGAAAAGGTTATAAATGGGATTTGAAGGGGAGAAGCATGAAAAATGCCCCGCCCCGTATTAAAGATTTTGATGAAGAAGGAATTATTGTGGTGGAAATTGTAGTGGATAAGATGGGGAATGTTACCGAGGCCGAAGTAAACAGAGGCAAATCGGTAAATCCAAACTATATGCTTTGCGTAAAAGCCCGCCAGGCTGCCCTGATGGTCAAATTCAGTCCATCCACCGATGGCACTCTGGAACAAAAAGGTAGCATTACCTTTGTGTTTTCGCTACAGTGAACTACCGGGAAACCCTTGCCTACCTTTTCAATGCCCTGCCCATGTACCAGAGGGTGGGAGCCGCTGCCTACAAGGCCGATTTAAGCAATACGATTGAACTCTGCAGGAGGCTTGGAAATCCTGAAAAAGGGCTTCGCTGCATTCATATTGCCGGCACAAACGGAAAAGGTAGTGTGAGTCACCTGCTGGCCTCGGTATTTCAGGAAGCAGGTTATAAAACAGGGCTTTTTACCAGTCCGCACTTAAAAGATTTCCGAGAGAGGATCCGGATTAACGGAAAAATGGTTTCGAAAAAATGGGTATGTGACTTTGTGGTCCGGAACAAAAAACATTTTAATAAAATCAATCCCTCCTTTTTCGAAATGACTGCTGCCATGGCATTTGATTATTTCAGGGACAAAAAAACCGATATAGCGATAATTGAAACCGGAATGGGTGGCAGGCTGGACAGCACCAATGTAGTAAATCCGGAATTTTCCATCATCACTCACATCAGTTATGATCACGAAAAATTTCTGGGGGAAACTTTAAAAAAGATAGCAGGGGAAAAAGCGGGAATAATAAAACCCGGCAGGCCGGTAATCATCGGCCATCATCAAAGAGAGACAGATGCTGTATTTCTGAAAAAGGCAAAGGCAAATGGATCAGAAATAATTTTTGCCGATGACCACATAGGATCAAAACATCTTCCCTCGTCCGGCGAGGGAACATTCAAAATCAAATTAATTTCGGGACAACCTCGTGATCTGGGTATCTGGAAATGCGGATTAAAGGGTTCCTACCAGGAAAAAAACCTGCCTGCCGTTTTAGTGGCCCTGCATCAATTTGAAAAAATCAGCGGAGAGCGGATTTCCGGCAAAGCGATAAAAGCCGGAATAAAAAACGTGGTAAAAAATACCGGATTAAAGGGCCGATGGGAGGTAATAGGAAAAAGTCCATTAATAATTGCCGATGGTGCCCACAATCCCGGTGGTCTGGAGGTGGTGATTCCCGAGTTGAGAAAAGTAAATAAAGGTCGGCTTCATATAGTTCTGGGGATAGTAAACGATAAAGAGCCGGGCAAAATACTGGGGCATTTTCCAAGGGAGGCATCCTATTATTTTACTCAGGCCAGGATACCAAGGGCCCTTGAAGCCGGGAAATTGTGGGAGGCGGGTAAAAAATTTGGCTTAATGGGGGATGCTTATCCATCGGTAAGGTTGGCCCTGAAAGCCGCGAAACTAAAGGCCGGCAGGGGTGATACCATTTTCATTGGAGGAAGTTTATTTGTAGTTGCGGAAGCCTTGTAATTTCCCTGTTTATTGAAAAAATATTATATTTGCCTCCCCTAAAAAAAGGGAGCATAGCTCAGCTGGTTCAGAGCACCTGCCTTACAAGCAGGGGGTCACAGGTTCGAACCCTGTTGCTCCCACCTCCGCCCTCCGAAGTTTTGACTAAGTGAAAGCGCAGTCAATGCAAAGGAGGGCTTCTTTTTTTGAGAATAACTTATTTTTTTTTGCTTCGGAGGGCTTCGGTGGGCGCAGCCCACTTACGCAGATTCATATCTTCTTCCTATGTGGATTGTTTACATTCTCAAATGCATCGATGGTACTCATTATACCGGATATACAACCGATTTAGCCGACCGCCTCGAACGGCATGAAAAAGGAGAGATTACCCATACATCTTCCCGCCTTCCGGTACAATTGGTCACTTACATTACATTTTCAGATAAATTCAAAGCGCTCCCATTTGAGGAGTACTTGAAATCGGGATCGGGGAAGGCGTTTTCACAAAAACGGTTCCTTTAGGTTTCTACTTCTTTACCCTCCGAAGTTTTGACTAAGTGAAAGCGCAGTCAATGCAAAGGAGGGCTTCTTTTTTTGAGAATAACTTATTTTTTTTTGCTTCGGAGGGCTTCGGTGGGCGCAGCCCACTTACGCAGATTCATATCTTCTTCCTATGTGGATTGTTTACATTCTCAAATGCATCGATGGTACTCATTATACCGGATATACAACCGATTTAGCCGACCGCCTCGAACGGCATGAAAAAGGAGAGATTACCCATACATCTTCCCGCCTTCCGGTACAATTGGTCACTTACATTACATTTTCAGATAAATTCAAAGCGCTCCCATTTGAGGAGTACTTGAAATCGGGATCGGGGAAGGCGTTTTCACAAAAACGGTTCCTTTAGGTTTCTACTTCTTTACCCTCCGAAACTATCAGCGAAGGTGGGAAAGCTCCTTCCTTACTATCATTTCTTGAAAAACATGGTTTGTTTGGCTGAACAAAATGGCTTCCTTACCGTTCAGGTCGAAAATAATGAAAGCGGAAAAAGGTGTGCTTATTGTAAAGAATGCCATGAAAATTTATATACCAGAATTTGGAACGACTTATTGGAAACAGGCCTATGAACGAAAGAAGCTGAAATGAAGGTATTTCATACTTTTGCCTTGTGACTCCTCTAGCCAGATTTTTTAAAAAAAACCTACAGATTATACTTCTTATCCTGATCTGCCTAACGACCTACTTCATTGTTTTTTTCAAAATAGGGGGATTCAACTTCTTAGAACAAAAACTCTTCTATTCCCAGGACAGCAAAGAATATCTTGAAGTGGCCCGGTGGATGGGTGGGGAAGACATTCCGCTTAATCCCTACCGCCCCTTTTTTTACCCTCTTCTAATCTTTATTTTTTACGGAGGCTTTGGGGTTATAGGGCTATGGGGTCTTCAGGTACTTCTTTTTACGGTGGGGCAAATATTGTTATTTAAGGGGGTCAAAAAGTTGTCTGGAAACTTCTCAGTGGCAATGATAGCATTTGTTATTTGCCAATCAGCTATATCTCTAGTTGTTTATACCAACCTGGCCCTTACCGAAACCACAGTATTTTTTCTGCTTGCCTGTTTATGTTTTACATTAACCAATTTGATTCAGGAAAAAAAACCAGTTTCTCTGTCTTACACTACAGTTTTTGTTGCAGCAATTTTGGCTGTAACTAAACCTGTGTTCTATTTTATTTGGTTGGTATTTTTTGCCCTTGGATTTTTAAAAATACTTGGGAAACGAAAAATGGCACTTCAGGTAATACTCATCCTTGTCCTCGTATCCACTCCCGTACTAATCCAAAAATCTATTCAATATGTTAACCATGGAACTATTGGAAATAATCCAATAGGTGAGTTAACTTTAAAAAACTATCTGTTCAAACGGGTTTTTCATTCTGCTAATTTTGGTCACGTCAGGTCATTTCAAGATTTAAACAATAAAGAACTCCAGGCCCTCAGCTCCATTACAGAAGGTATCCCTTACGATCGCGCTTTGAATTTTCTAAAAGTGCATTGGAAAACCACCCTTGAAATTTTTTGGTTGAATTATAAGGAAAATCTAAGGTCGGCAAATCCATACATCGATCCGGCAGAAAACCCAACCCTTGTTCAGGCCACCTATAAATTAAACTCCTTTCTTGCGTGGTTCCACCTTGCTCTTCCTTTGCTGTTGTTCCTAACCCTTACGGACTACTTTTTTACAAAATCTTCCACACTCATAATCCTTGTTTTTTCAGGAGGGGTTCTTTTTTATTTCCTTTTAACTTCAGGAATTTCATTTTGGGCAGGGGACCGGTTGATTATTCCCTCCATCGCTCTTTCAGCTTTTTTTTATCCCGTGTTTATCCATTACTTTTACTTCCGGATTAAAAACCTGTTTAACCGACTGAAAATCCGGAATACACATTGAAAGGCTCAGGGCGTCCTATTTTGTTTTTCTATATCCTTGCCGGATATGTTCTGCTCCAGTTCATCTGGTGGGGCTGGCTGATTGCGGATTTAAACAAAGAAATTTACCTGCTCAAAACGGAGGTAAATCTGCTTTCCGGGGAAACGAGCCAGGAAATTATGGATAAGGGTAATCAATTGCTGGAATCTTTGCACCGTAAATGGATAATGGTACTCGCGGAAGGTCTTGTGTTTTTCATTTTACTGACGGCAGGCATTATTATTACCCGTAATTCCTTCTTAAAAGCAACCCGCCTTTCCGAAACCCAGAAAAATTTTCTGCTGGCCACAGGCCATGAATTTAAAACGCCGCTTTCGGCTCTCCGGCTTCAACTGGAAACCCTGAAAAACCGGGAGTTGGAAAAAAGCAAACAACAGGAAATTTTAAACATGGGTATCCGTGAAACCGAACGATTGGGAAAATTGATAGATAATGTACTCCTTGCCGCACAGTTAGAAACCGGGAAAATTCATTTCAATCCCCAAAAATTTGATTTGAGCAGCCATGTAAAATCCCTGGTGGACATTTTGAGTCTGAACAACCCGGACTTACGCATTGAAAAAAAAATCAGTGAGGGTATTTTTATTTCCGGCGATGAGGTATTGTTTCCCTCCATTACCCGTAACCTTCTTGAAAATGCAGAAAAGTACGGGCAGGGAAATGCCATTGAAGTAACCCTGCACAAGGAAGAAAACAGGGTGTTCCTTGAAATATCTGATCGTGGACCCGGTATTCCTGAGGAGGAAAAAAGCAGGATATTCGACAAGTTTTACCGCATTGGCAATGAAGAAACCCGTACGCATAAGGGAACAGGGCTGGGTTTATTTATTGCAAAATATCTTTCGAAGCTGCACGAAGGGCATTTATGGGTTAGGGATAATTCACCCAAAGGAAGTACTTTTGTATTAAGTATAAACGAGTATCAGGGGCGAAAATGAAAAAGGCGTTTTTAATTGTACTCGACGGTTGGGGTATCGGAGATGGAAGCAAAAGCGATGCCGTTGCAGCCGCGAAAGTACCCTTCTACACAAAACTACTATCCACCTGTCCGCATTCAACTTTAACCACCTTCGGGGAAGCTGTAGGGCTACCGGAAGGGCAAATGGGAAATTCTGAAGTTGGCCACATGAACCTGGGTGCCGGCAGAGTGGTTTATCAAGAGTTAGCCAGAATAAATAAAGACATCCGGGAAAAAGCACTGGAAAAAAACCCGGTTCTTGTGGATGCCATTGAATATGCTGAAAAAGAAAGCAAACGGATTCATCTCCTGGGTTTGGTATCTGATGGGGGCGTGCACAGTCATATTTTGCACCTCCTCGCACTGATTGAAATTTTAAAAAACAAGTTTTCGGGTGAGTTTTTCCTTCATGCCATTACCGATGGCCGCGATACCGATCCCAAAAGCAGTCCGGAATATTTAAAACAATGCGAACTTGCCCTTAAAAATTCCCGAGGCAGTATTGCCAGTCTTTGCGGAAGGTATTATGCCATGGATCGCGACAAGCGCTGGGAGCGGATTAAACGCGCCTATGATTTATATACCGCAGGAAAAGGGCTGGTTTCAGGGAATGTTCAGGAGGCTATTCGAAATTCTCACGATGCCGGAGTAACCGATGAATTTATTGAACCTGTGTTACTTAATCCGAAGGGTATCTTTGAAAAAGGAGATATAGTGATTTGTTTTAATTTCAGAACCGACCGTTGCCGGGAAATAACACAGGTTCTGACTCAGGAAGATATGCCCGGGCATGCAATGAAAACAATTCCACTTCGCTACATTACTTTTTCCCGATACGACGACAATTTCAAAGGTATTCCCGTGATTTACGAAAAGGAATCATTATCGGGCACCCTTGGAGAAGTGCTTGCCGAAAAAGGTGTTTCCCAGCTACGAGTGGCTGAAACGGAAAAATATCCTCATGTAACCTTTTTCTTCAACGGAGGAAGAGAAGCCCCATTTCCCGGGGAAAACAGGATTTTGGTTTCCTCTCCGAAAGTGGCCACCTACGACTTAAAGCCCGAGATGAGCGCCCCTGAGGTAGCCGAAAAATTACTTTCCCATCTGGAAAAAGAAAGTCCGGGTTTTGTTTGCCTCAACTTTGCCAACCCGGATATGGTTGGGCATACCGGCGATTTCAAAGCGGTGGTTAAAGCCCTGGAATGCGTTGACCAATGTCTTGAAAAAGTAGTAAATATGGGAAAGGAACTCGGTTATGAATTCATCATTCTTGCCGATCACGGCAATGCCGACTACATGGTAAATCCCGATGGAAGTCCGAACACGGCTCATTCCATGAATCCCGTTCCTTGTATTTTGATCTCCGAATCTTTTTCATCCATCCGTTCCGGAAAGCTGGGCGATATTGCCCCTACCCTTCTTACCATGATGGAGCTTCCTGTTCCACCGGAGATGACCGGAGAGGTTCTTATTTAGTTTTTCTTCGTTTTTTTATCAAATGCAGCCCTGTCGGGAACGGGAATGTTTTCCAGTTTGGAACCGGAAAGGGTTTTGTTAAATACGGCAAGGTCTTTTTCCATAATATCGTTGCCCTTTTTCTCGGCATCCTGAAGTTCTTTTTTCAGGGTAGAAATCATATCAATCTGTGATTGGGTGGGTTTTCCTTCAAATCCAACCACATCGCCGTAAACTTCCGAAATTCTCTCCCGCAACTTCTCTTCCCCGGTAATATTTGTTCCTTCGATTGAAGCCACAAGTGTTGTATACAAATCATTAATTTTTTTCTCCAAAATTCTGTATTGCCCCTGGAGGGCTTTATTCTCCTTATTACTACCCGACACCGAAGCCGCCTGTTCTTTCACCGATTTAAGCCGGAATGCAAGAAAGGCCAGATCTTCCTGCATGGAAAATAACTCTTCAACTGTTTTTGCCTGGAGCTCACGTTCGGAGCGTGGCGTAATATCACGGGGGTTAAATTTCAATTCTATTTTTTGCTCAATTTCTTTATCGCCAACAATAAGTTTGCAGGTATAGGTTCCTTCATTGCAAAGCGGGCCAAAAAAACCGCTGAAATCAAGCTTTACTCCTTCTGCCACACGGGGAGGTTTCCGTCGCATGTCCCAGGTAACCTGATTTAATCCTTTCCGTTTGGTTCCGGGTGTACTTCCCACTTTATTTCCTTTATCATCATAAAAATCAAGTCGTACTTCACCTTTTAAAATCCGGTTTTTCAGATAATAGTTAATGACATATTCCTCGGTAGAATTCGGGCCTGCATAGCCTCCGTTAGGAAAGGCAGAGCCATACATTCCGGTGGTAAGGAAAGAGGGTCTTGAAGGAAGGAAACTCATTTCCTTTTCCAGCACTTCTTTACTCATGCTACGAACCGGGGTTAAATCATCGATTATGATGATTCCTCTTCCGTGTGTGCCAAGGATAAGATCATGGGTCACCGGGTGTATCTGTATATCCCGCACTGCTACCGGAGGCACATTGGCCGAATAGCGGATCCAGGATTTTCCGGCATCCATACTCATATATAAACCCAATTCGGTTCCCACAAATAACAAATCGGCATTTACAGGATCCTGTTTTACTTTATGGGCATAGCCCTGGATATCCTTGGTGGCGAGTGCCTGCCAGGATTTTCCCGCATCACGGGTAACATACACATAGGGTTTCATATCGCCCATGGCATGGTTATCAAACGTAACGAAAGCCGTGTTTTTATCGAAAGGTGAAGCATCAATACTGCTTACCCAGGTATTCAGGGGAAGTCCTTTTACATTCCGGCTGAGGTTGCTCCAGGATTTTCCTCCGTCTTTGGTAAGCTGGAGGTTGCCATCATCGGTTCCCACCCAAATCATGTTTGCATCGAGGGGAGATTCACAAATGGCAAAGATGGTACAGTGATTTTCGGCACCGGAATTATCCACGCTCAATCCTCCCGATTTTTCCTGTTGTTGCTTCAGGGGATTGTTGGTAGTCAGATCAGGAGATGTTTTTTCCCAACTGTCGCCCTTGTTACCGGAACGATACAAATACTGAGCTCCGAAATAAATTATTTTGGGGTTAGTGGGAGAAGTAACAATAGGGGCATTCCAATTGAAACGAAGTTTAGGCTCACCCGGAAGGGGATAAGGTTTAATTCCTTTGGATTGATTTGTTTTCTTATTGTAGCGCTGAATATTTCCTCCCTGCCATTCGGAGTAAATGATATCGGGATCGGAAAGATCAGGTTGAACCCAGAAACCGTCTCCTCCACCGCAATTGGTCCAGTCTTTATTTTGAATGCCGCCCGGACTTTGGCTGGGTGCGAACCAGGATCCATTATCCTGTAATCCTCCATAAACATTATAGGGAGTTTGAAGATCATAGCTGACATGGTAAAACTGAGAAACGGGCAAATTCTTATACATGGTCCAGCTGTTGCCCTTATCCAGCGAAAAATACACACCGCCATCGGTACCAAGAATAAGGTGATTGTTATTGTTGGGGTTAATCCAAAGGGCATGATGATCGGAGTGAACCCAGCCTCCTTCGAAAGAAGCTTCTTTAAAGGATTCTCCACCGTCGGTAGAAATGGAAAGGTTAAGGGCGGGCCGGTAAATGCGGTTGGGGTCAACCGGATCAACCATGATGAGAGAAAAATAAAAGGGCCTCCAGGTAACATTCATTCCGGTCGACTTCTTTACCCATGATTCACCTCCGTCTTTGGTGGCATAAAGGGCTGTGTTTTTCGATTCGGCAATTGCATAAAGTTTATTGGTTTCAACCGGCGAAATAGCCAAACAAATCCGGCCAAGTTCCTGACCATCGAAACCATTTTGGATTTTTTTCCAGGTCTTGCCAGCGTCGACGCTTTTAAAGAGGCCGCTTCCTTTTCCACCGCTCGAAAAAGACCAGGGTGTTCTCCGAAATTCCCAGGTGGAAGCATAAATTATATTTGAATTTTTAGGATCCACAATAACATCAGCGCAGCCGGTTTTTGCATCAACAAACAAAATTTTAGACCAGGAGTTTCCACCATCGGTGGTTTTATATAATCCACGGTGTTTGCTGTTAGACCAAAGCGGACCCGGAGCGGCCACATAAACCACATCAGGATTGGAGGGATCGATGGCGATTTTGGAAATATGTTCCGTGCTGTCAAGGCCAACTTTTCTCCAGTTTCTTCCGCCGTCAACCGTTTTGTACAAGCCCGTGCCTATGGAAACGCTGTTTCGCATATTACTTTCTCCGGTTCCCACCCAGACCACCTCAGGATTTTTCTGATCTACCACAAGAGCACCAACCGACTGACAATACTTGTCGAATACCGGCTTAAAAACACTGCCTGCGTTTGTGGTTTTCCAGACACCACCACCTGCGGTTCCCACATAAAATATTCTGGAGTTATTATCAACTGCATCGATGGCAGTAATTCTTCCGCTCATTTCGGCCGATCCGATTTGGCGGCCGGTATAGGCCCCCAGCATAGCTGAAGTAAGTTTGGTTTGTGAAAAGGAGAATCCGGAAAGTGCACAAAAAAATAAAATGAATAGCTGCTTCATAATAAATGGGGTTCGGGGTTATTTTTTTTCGGGGAAAACAAACTTTTCTTCTTCCAGGGGAATATCAAATTCCACATTATCAATTTTTACCTGGGAAACCATTTTACCGCCCGACATGCTTTCAATAATAAAGGGCATAACGATGCCGTTCACGGTGCGGAAATCACTGTATTGAGTTTCGCTTTCCACTTCTTTGTCCTCAAATTTCACCATGGAGGTGGTTTTGAGCAACAACCAGGTTTCGGAATCGATAAAGTGATAGGAAATATCGCCATCGGGTTTCATAATCATAATTTGATATACTTCAACACCTTCGAGGTCATCGGTTCCGATGTATTCAGCTTTCCAACCCTTTTCTTTGTAAACAGCAAGTTCATTTTCAATTACCAGTCCGTCTTTAAATCCTTTAACCTGTTCCTCGTTCATTTTACGCGGTTCTTTCGAACCCTGAAAAGGATTTATCATCCAGCCAACCTGGGATTTGGCATCATAAGCCTGAACCATGGTTAATCCCTGGATGGTTACTTCAAGACGGGAGTACCCCGGCCGTTTTACCACCTGGGAAAAAGGAAATTCAAAACTGCCGAAGAGATTTTTTCCGGAAGTTTTCATAGATTGAATTTTTTTCCAGCTGTCTTTGCCACCGATGGCTTTCAGGTGGTTGGAAATAATTTCATCCAGGGTTATTGCAGGGGCGGTTCCGGATAAAAAAAACAGGACCAGAACCAGGGGAAGTAATCGTTTCATAGGCGGAATTTTTGATTCGAAACAAAAATAAAAGAACCCTGAAAAAATCAGATACCGTCCATCAGGTTATTTTACCGCGCGACCTGAATTTCAGTAATCACAATAAATGAAAGGCGTCTGAGTACTAGCAAATTAGGAGATGGCACATGACAAAAACTACAGAATTCATACAGAATTTAGGTCTACTTTTACGCTGTGAAACTGCTCATAATAGAAGATGAATCGGATTTAAGGCAGGCACTGGGTCAATATTTTACTGAAATGGGTGCCCGGGTTGAGCAGGCATCCGATTTCAATGAAGGATTACAAAAAGCCCATGCGTATGACTACGATTGTTTGTTGCTTGACATTTCGCTGCCTCTGGGAAGCGGGATGGATATTCTGAAATCCTTGAAAAAAGAAAAACCCAACACTGCCATCATTATTATTTCGGCTAAAAATTCTTTATCGGATAAAATAACCGGATTGGATTTGGGAGCTGATGATTACGTATCCAAACCCTTTCATTTTCCTGAATTAAATGCACGGGTAAAGGCCTTAATCCGCAGGAAGCAATTTTCAGGCGACAATAAAATTGAGCTTGGAGATTTGACCATCCATCCCGATGAGAGATCCGTATTGCACAAAAATTTACCCATTGAATTAACCGCCAAAGAGTTTGATATTCTCCTTTTTTTTGCAGCCAACAGAAACCGGGTAATTACCAAACAGGCCATTGCGGAGCATCTTTGGGGCGACCATATGGATCAGGCCGACAGTCATGATTTTTTGTACTCTCAGATAAAAAATCTCCGAAAAAAACTCCAGGAAACCACCCTTGCGGGGAGCATAAAAACCGTATATGGTTTGGGATATAAATTTTCATTTGAAGCATGAAACTTACCACCAAAACGGCTTTATTAAACTTGTTGTTTATCCTTCCTGTTTTAACTCTGGGGGGTTGGATGGCCTGGTACCTGATAACCAAAGAAATCCGGCAAAACACCGATGAGCGACTTTTAAGCCGAAAACAAAGAATTGAAAACCGTCTGAGTTCCGGGGACAGCACTTTGTTTAAACAATCCGACTCAGATTCCCTGTTAATTATTACGGAAACTACTTCCGGCCAAAATAACTCACTTTCTTTTTATGACACCCTGATTTACGACAGGTTTGAAAGGGAGGAAGTACCCTTCCGCAAGTTGGTCTGGACGGAAACCCTGGGTTCGAAAAATTACTCTTTTACCTTGCTGCAGGCCGGACTTGAAGAAGACGATTTAACAGAAGGAGTTATTACTTCCCTGCTGGTCGTATTTTTTTCTTTGCTGGTTTTAATTCCCCTGCTTACATTTTTAATTTCAGGGAAACTCTGGAAGCCTTTTTACGAAAGCCTTGAAAAAATAAAAGGCTATCGTCTGGGCGACCCTGCGCCGGAATTCAGAAATAGCAACACCACCGAATTTAAACGATTAAATCTTGTGCTTTCGGAATGGAGCGCAAAAATGAGGACCGACTATCAAAATCTCAGGGAATTCACCGAAAATGCAAGTCACGAAATCCAAACCCCGCTTGCGGTTATTCAAAGTCAGCTAGACCTACTCGCCCAATCCGAAAAATTAGGCGAAACAGAATATGACCTGTTGGCAAAAATCCAGGATTCAATCAGCCGGATGTCGGTTCTCAATAAAAATCTGTTGTTACTGGCGAAAATTGAAAATGCAATTCCTGATAAGAATCACTCCACGCCTCTCTTGCCCCTGATCGAAAAACAAAAGGAACATTTTTCAGATAAAATTTCTGCTTTAGCCCTTTCATTTCAGGTTTCGGAAGATTCCTTTCCAAATCTTCCCATAGAAGATTGGCTGGCCGAGGTGCTGGTGTCAAACCTGGTCAAAAATGCCATTTGGCATAATAAAAAGGGAGGAAGAATAATTATTAAGCCATTGACTTCGGGATTTGCCATAGAAAACTCAGGCGAGGAAAATCCGCTTCCGGCCAGAAGCCTTTTTTCCCGATTTAAAAAATGGGGGAATAAAAAAGAGGGCAACGGGTTGGGACTGGCTCTTATTAAATCAGTAACCGAAATCTCAGGTGGTAAGGTAAATTATTACTTTTCGGAATCTTTTCACCGGTTTGAAGTTACATTTCCCTCCAGAATTGCTACAGAATAGGGCTATAACATTGTATAAATAAAAAAACAAACGCCATGAAAAAACTAATTGTGTTAACAGCCATTCTGGGTTCATTCACCCTGGGCTACAGTCAAAAAATCAATGAAACAGATGTCCCCGGACCGGTAAAGGAAAACTTTAAGAAAAATTATCCTCAGGCTTCAGGGGTAAAGTGGGAAAAGGAAAACGAAAACTATGAAGGATCCTTCAAGGAATCCGGTAAAGAGATTTCCGCAGTTTTCGACGCATCAGGCAAATTCCTTCAAAAAGAAATCGAAATTGCCGTATCCGATCTCCCTTCAAAGGTATCGGAATATGTAAACAAGACTTACCCCGGTTTCAATCTCGATGAGGCTTCAAAAATCACCGACGCTTCCGGAAAAGTGTTTTATGAAGTTGAAATTGAAAAGGGAAAGGAAGAAGCTGAATTGATTTTTGATGAATCGGGCAACTTCCTGAAGAAGGAAGCGGAAAGCGGAGATGACGACTAATGCCAAAAAAACCCTGGAAAATTCCGGGGTTTTTTTATTGCTTTATTATCTTTTTTACCCGATATCCTTCCCTTCCTGTAAGCTTCACATAATATACTCCCGGGGCCCGGGAATTCAGATCGAAAAGAAATCTATCCCGGTTTATCTGTTCTTCCAGAATTACTTTTCCGGTGGCATCAATTACTTCTGCGGTTTCAAAACTGCCCGGCGACAATTCCACCATAAAATGTCCATTTCCGGGATTTGGAAACACAGAAAAATCGGGTAGTGAGCCTGTAGGAGGAATGGAGAGCATATTCAACAAACTGTCGATATCATTATACATATTATATACGCCGGTTTTATGAAACCATCCGTGCTTTACAAAAATGGTTCCGTTCGGGCGGAGCAAAAAGCCCGAGTTTGGAGCCGTACCAAAATTGGTCCACCAGGCATTGCAAGGCCCATCAATAATTATAGGCGCGTTATTGGTCATGTTGTTAACCATGGTTTGAACCAGATTCTTGCGCTGCAAATAAGTAGTAGGCTGATTGTATAAAATACCCGCCTGTTGATTTTGTCCTGTTACCCAAACCGTACCACTATACGGAGAAGGGTCGGGAGAGTTAGGGTGAGCCTCCACAATATATACCTGGAATATTTTAATTGCGCTTCCATATTGGGTAAGCATGTTATTAATATCGGTAACCTTAGTCCGGTAAATGGGGCAGGTATAGTTAGCTCCCACCAGAAGGATGGGTTTCCCATCGAGTAATTCCGTTAAAATATCAACCGAGTCGCCGTTTAATTTATACAACTTAAAATGGGGAATGGTGTCGCCGGTTTGGAGTCCGGGGGTATTATAGGTATTGTCGGGGTCGATGTAAGTAGGAATATTACAAACAGGATCACCATCGTTGGGTCTGGAATTCAGTCCGATAGAAGGTTTTAGCACAATTTGTGAATAACCTGAGAGGCTGAAACACAAAAAAAATAGAGTAATTTTGCCGGCGAGTAAAAGGGGTTTCATAGCTTCTTTTTTGATTAGACTAATTTAAGTCAAAAATGTTTAAGAAGAAAGTTTGGAAAAAAGTTTGGAACCAAGTAACTGGAAATAAGGGCATTCTTCTCTTATTTCTGGGACTGGTTTGCCCTACCCTTTCCATTCAGTCGGGTCCGGGAGCGCATGAAACAGGAATTGAAGGAGGAGAAAAAACAGAGGAGATTTCAATCCCAAAACCTGACAAAAAAGACAGCTTGTTATTTTTTGCCTACAGGTACATTGGTACTCCTTATAAATATGCTGGTACAAGTCCGAAAGGTTTCGATTGTTCCGGTTTCGTTTTTTACGTTTTTAAAAATCATGGGGTTGAAATTCCACGAACCTCCCGCGATATGGGAAGATTGGGTCGTGAAGTTCCGCGTGACAGTGCAAAGAAGGGCGATGTGATTTTATTTTTAGGAACCAATGCATCCAACAAAACCATCGGACATGCGGGTATTGTTTGCGGGGCAGATGCAGATGATCTTCAATTTATCCACAGCTCTTCGAACCGGAAATCGGGAGGTGTGATTTTATCCTGTATGAAGGACTCGCCCTACTACCAGAAACGGTTTGTAAAGATTGTAAGGTTTGAAATGTAAAAGCCCCGCGAAATTTGCGGGGCTTTTTTGTTATTTAATAATCTGGAACTTTCCGTGTGAAACTTTTGTGCCGCAGCTTACCCGGTACAAATAAAATCCTTCGGAAAAATCTTCATCAGTTACAGAGACTATCTGTCCGGACGCACCTTTGTAAATGGGTATTGTTCGTACAATCTTTCCGGTTAGATCCAATAAGTCAACGCGTCCGTTATCCGGAATCCCTTCTTTGAATAAGATATTGAACTGACCCGTATTAGGGTTGGGATAAATTTGCACACCACTAAGGACTTCTAATTCCTCAACACCCACCAGAGTAACGTTTATGCAGGTGGTGTCATTCAGGTTGTTCACGTCGGAAGATTTGCTGGTCCAGGCGCAAAGGACATCATTGCCACTGAAGGGAGGAGTCAGCATTTGAGTGAAGGTAAACTGAACCGAGTCGCCCGGTTGTATGGGCGGGCCGGAATAAGCCTGGGTAACGGGAATACCGCTCATGCCAAGTTTATAATTTACATTAATAAAATAATTGTCAGGAGCCGTCCCGAAATTTTTAACCCATACCCTTACCTGAGTAGGTGAACTCAGGGTAGCGTTATTCAGAGGGGTGATAAACCGGGCCACGCCAACATCTTCAGGAGTGGCTTTCATGTAGTCGAGCCCAATAAAGAAATCGGTGGTTTGGTAATCGCGATATGTGGACCAGATGTTTGCAAAAACTTCATAGGAATGTCGGGAAATAGGAATGGAATTATCGGTAGCGATGGCTACGCCGTTTCCACCCATATCCCACAACACATAAACACCTCCGCTGGCAATTACGATATTGGACGATACAGGAACAGTAATTACCGTCATGGTGCTAACCTGACTGCTTAAAACTGCAACTGAGTCGAGCAAGGTGCCGGGAGTTCCGGCCGGCCCGTCATCGTCGTAAATTTTGGCATAAAAAGCGTACTGCGAAGTTGTATTACTGGCCAGCATAAAGTTGGTAGCTGTAACCCGTGCAGGATATGTGGGTGGTTTAAAATACATGCCTACACCGCCTGCACCACCATTCCATGAAATACTTCCTGTAATGGGATTCAAATGGTTATTTGTATAACTCAGCCGGATTGTATTTTGGGTAGTGTCGACAGTTACAATTTCCTGGGTAATAGAATCATTTACGGGAATGGTATCGCCTGTAACACCTGAAACACGGGTAATAAATTTCAAGGTGGCAGCCGAAGGCGGATTCAGGGCTGTGCTGTGCACAATAGTAGTGTCCTGCCCCGGATTCAATGCATTTGTATTGGCCGAATTGCTCACAACCACGGAATTATTCAGATATCGGACCTTAGCATCTACGGTTACACCCGGAATATTGGTATTTCCCATATTCTTAATGTTGGATCTGAGATTGAAGGGAGACCCAAGGGCGGGAAGAAACATACCTCCGTTATTGGCATTATTATTCCAGGCAGCACCGGCATCGGTAATTTGGAGGGCAGAGCTGGAGGGGTAATAATATTTAATAGTGTAATTGTTGGGAACCAGAGAGGAGGCAGCCTGCAGACCCATATTTCCGATATTGTTTTCAATTCCCACGCGCACATTACTTTGGGTCATACCACTGATGGTTTGAAAATTAACCACAATGGAAGAGTCGGAACGGATTAATAAAATCTGGAAAGTATTGGATCCTGTATAATAAGGAGGATTGGGCGACCAAAAGGGAACGCTAACAAAAGAAATACAAAAAGTATCGGTTCCGGTGTAGTAGTAAACTTTTCCGGGGTTATTGGTTCCCAGAAAATTCAGGTCGGCCATCAGTCCGGTGATATAGTCGTTTACTCCGGTGGGATTGGGAATATTGGGAAAATTCGCCGCCAGATTTCCGGGTTGGAAGGAAATGTAACCATTGGAACCAATCCAGCATTTATCTACCGTGTACCAATAATAGGTAAAGGGGCCACCCAGGGGTTTGGGACCGATAAAATTATCATCCCCGAATCCGGTTAGCTGACTTCCGATTACGGAAATGTCGAACCAGGAATAGGCAGGACCGTTGGGTTCATTAGAATCTTTCCAGGTATATCCAAAGGCATCGGGGCCACCCTGGTTAGAAAAAATGAATGGAGAAATCAATAAAAAAAGGGAAAGTAATGATGTTTTCATGTGGCTTGGGTTAAAATAAGAAACCAAAATACCCTAAATTGGTGAAATTCCAAAAAAACAGGCCCTGAATTTTCTTGCCCATTTATTGCTCTCCGGTTCCAACCCCGGAATAATTACCGGAAATTTCATCGGAGATTCGGTGCATGGCTCATCCTGGGCCAATTATGATCCGGATATTCAGCGCGGAATACTGTTTCACCGTGAAATTGATTCGTTTTCAGATGCACATCCCGTGATGTCACAAAGCACGGCCCGGATCCGGAATAATCATGGAAAATACGCTCCTGTTATAACCGATATTTTTTATGATCATTTCCTGGCAATCGACTGGGGCAGGTATTCGCGGGAAAGTCTGGAAGACTTTTCGGCAAGGGTAAAAGCCATTTTGAAATCCTATGCCACAAAAATGCCGGCAAAATCGCGTATATTTTTGAACTATATGGACATGGCCGATATTCCGGCATCGTACGCAAAGCCGGAGGGCATAAAAAGTGTATTAAGAGGAATGGGTCGGAGGGCAAAATTCAAAAACTCCATTCCCTCTTCAATAGAAACGCTGGAAAATCATTATGAAACATTCCGATCTGAGTTTCATTTGTTTTTCCCGGATCTGATCAGGCACGCAGAAAAGTGGCTTGGAGGTTTAGAAAAGTTGTCTGGATAACCTCACGGCAAAAAGAGCGAAAACCGGCGCAACCAGCACATCGATGGTATAATGGGCGTGTTGAAGCACAAGCATGGAACCAACGGCCAATCCTGCAAGGGCAAAAGCCAGCTTAACCACTTTATGGTGGGCAATGAAGCCAAAAAGAAACAGAGCGGCCACATGTCCGCTGAAAAAAAGATCCTGGGTGATTACTTTGCCCCGGTAAACCGAAAGCTCAAGAAACAAATCTCTCAATTCTATCATGGTATGCGGTGGAGCCAGGGGAACAAAAAACATACAAACTCCCCGCAATACAAGCAGGAAAGAAAATGCCCAGAGCAGCCGGTTGAAATGATTGGGGAACACCGCAAAATAAATAAGTCCGACCCCCGCAGGAATATAAGTAAAGAGCATGATGGGCGTACAAAGGTGATAGGGACCGACCCTGATGATAAGGGGATCATTTATTACAAATCCTTTTCTGTTTTGAATAAACTCAAGGAAATCAGCGAAAAAGTAAATACAGGTTCCCAACACCAAAATGCCTCCGAAAAAAAGTTGGTTAAATCTGGGAAGGCGGAAGGACTCACGCCAACGGGAAAAAACAAATGCAAGCATGGGTTTGTTTTGCCGGACAAATATAGTAAGATAGCCGCTTAAAGGCTCATAAGATCTTTAAGGCGACTTGCCTGCCGGCGGCTTATTTCCACCTTTTCTCCACCCTCTTTCAAACGCACGAGTAATCCTCCGTTATACCAGTTTTCAATTTTATCAACCCATTTCAGATTTATGATATGCTTTCGGCTGGCTCTGAAAAACACTTTTTGATTCAGCCTTTCATCCAGATTATTGAGAGACCGAAGAATGAGAGGCCGGTTCTCACCAAAAAAAAGCCGCACATAATTTCCTTCCGACTCGAAAAGACGGATATCTCCCAGCTTCACGAACCAGCATTTCTCACCGTCCTTTACAAAAACCTGATCCTCCTCGCCCAGTTGATTATTCTGAAGTGCAGGTCGCTCAAATTCCTTTTCCGGTTGTCCGATTTTAGAAAGGGCTTCTTTCAGACGCTCCGGCTGCACGGGTTTCAGCAGGTAATCGAGTGCATTTACCTCGAAGGCGCGAAGCGCATACTCGTCGTAGGCACTTACAAAAATAATTTCCGGTGAGCGATCGAGGTCATTGATCAGATCAAATCCGTTTTTTCCCGGCATTTGAATATCGAGAAACAAAATATCGGGTTTAAGAGTATCAATTTGCTTTTCAGCTTCATCCGCATTTTCCGCTTCGCCCACAATTTCAATGTCCGGAAAATCCGATAGCAGATTTTTCAATTCCTGTCTTGCGAGGCGCTCATCATCGATAATCAGGGCGCGTTTCTTCGGATTCGGGTTCATGATTTTGAAAGTTTAGGAATTATTAAAGTACTTTTTACAATGCCGCCGGATTCTTCGGAAAGCCGGAATTCCGCAGCCTTACCGAAAATCAATTCCAGCCGCTCACGGGTACCTGCGATACCAAAACCGGAATCGGGTACTGCATCATGCAATACACCGGGATTTGAAATTTCAATTTTCAGGTTGTTAGAACCCAAAAGCATTGACTGAATCCGCAGCACACCGCCTGCTTTTATTTTTGAGATACCGTGCTTAATACTGTTTTCCACAAGGGTTTGAACCATAAGTGGAGGCACCAGAAAGTCATAAGACTCAGGATGAATCTGAATTTCGGGTTGGAGTCTTTCTTCAAATCGGGTCTTTTCCAGTGAAATATAATCTTCCACCATCTGCATTTCTTCGCGGAATGGAATCAGTTTTTTCTTTCCCATCTGCAGGGTGCTGCGTAGGATATTTGACAATTGGGTAATAGATTCCTTTGCCCTGACAGGATTTTCATCCACCAATGCCCTGATGCTGTTCATGGCATTGAACATAAAATGAGGGTTCAGTTGTGATTTCAGTTTTTGCAATTCAATTTCAGCTCTACTGGCTTCCCATTTGAGATTTTCAATTTCAGCGGCCCTGAAATTCTCAAAATAATGAATCATAAAATAAATCAGTGACCAGATAAAAAAAACAAAACTCAGGTTAAGCACATTAGCGATAAAAGTTACGGGATGCAGGGGACTGCCCTCAAAACCAAAAAACAAAAACTCGAAAGCCAGTTGAAGGCCATGCAGGCAGGCGCCGAGCAATAACACGCTGAACAAAACCCCAAAAACCAGCCCTATCCTGTTCCATTTAATCCAATTGAATTTTCGAATGAGGCTGCGGTATAAATGGCTCAGGGAAATTCCTGCGGCCCATAAAAAAACAAGGCCTGAAAAAATTCTCGGGCTGAGCCTTTCGTTCAATTTTAAAAAAATCAGATTCAGCAAAACAAAAAATGTCCAGCCACCCAATTGAAACAACCAATAAACAGTAGTTCTTCGCATCGGTTTACCTCATCCAGGCATCGCGGAGCAGCTTTTGCCGGTCACTAAGTTCCTCCACGGTCATTAAAATGTGCTTTTGCTCCACTTCTATGAACCGGACCTTCTCCTTTAGTGTGATTTTTTTGAATTTCCCTTTCTCATTTTTTCTCCGCACCACAACTTTAAGGGTTTGACCCGGTTTAGCATTTTTCATATAGGAAGAAATTATCTCCCGGATATTGTCGGCATTCACTTTTTGTCCGTTAAAAGAAAGCAGCTCGTCGCCTTCTTTATAGCCCAGGGAAATTCCGAAGCTGTCGATTTCTGAAATATCGGCAATAATGATTTTCCCTGTTTCCGGTTCATACCCCAAATCCACACCTCCGAAAGAAAGAGTGCGCAGGGAAATTCCAGGGATGTAAAAAATTCCGACTTTTTCAAGGAATGGGCCCACCGGAAGAGGTTGTTCTCCTTCCACAAAATTTCGAAAGAAGGTTCCAATCTCCGGGGAGGTAAGGGATTCTATTTTGGCAAACAATTCCTCATCCTTAAAAGATTTGTTGATGCCGTATTCCTTTCCCAGGTCGAGCATGAGTTTTCTCAGATTATACTTTCCATCGCTTTGGTCGAGCAATAAAATATCGAGCATTAATCCTATCAGAGCTCCTTTATAATACACATTTTCATATTGCTCTTTATATTTATCCAGTACCCCCAGGCTCATTTTGGTAAAACTCAAATTGGAGTCAAAGCCCGAGGCAGTAATAATCTTGGAGCGAATCATTTCAAGGTATTGATCGAGTTCGATGATTTTACTTACCAGTTGTACATGACCTGCGGCATATTCGGTACATCCTTCGTAAAGCCATAAATGTCGCGACATTTTCGGAGCATTGAATGAGAAGTCACCGATTTCTTCCGAGTGAATGGTCAGAGGAGTAATAATGTGGAAAAATTCATGGGCTGAAACATCCCGGATCATTTGTCGCAATAAATCGTAGGGGATTTCCGGGAGCACATAAAAAGACGAAAAGCAGTGTTCCAGGGCTCCTGATCCTCCGGATGCGGTGGGTTTTGCACTGAAATAAAAAAGGAAGGCGTATTTTTCAACGGGGAGATTTCCTCCCAGGTAACTTTCCTGGGCTCTGAGCAGTGATTCAAGATCGCTGGAGATTTGAGAGGCTTTAACTTTTCCTGTTTCGCTGTAAACTGCTATAAGCACACGGGTGCTACCCAGGGTAATAACAGCGGTATCGGGAAGGCAATATAAAACCGGGGCATCAACCAGGTCTACATAATTATCTACGAAAAAAGTATCGGCCTGTGCACTTGTTTTAAATTTGTTTATTCCGGTGCCGGCATAAAAACCACGGGGCTTTGAAACAGCGATGGTATAGGGGTTGAATTTTAATTCCGGAAAATATCCAATCATGCCGAAAAAGTTCAACACAAAGTTTTTTCCGGGCTCAAAATTGGTTCCTGCCGGTTCAAAAACAATATTATCCTGAGATGGGAAATCCCAGGTATCATCAACCCAGTAGGAAATAGCATGTAATTTTTTCGCTCCGAAAATCCGATAAGCGTTTACGCCGGCTTTTTCAAATTTGAGGGCGGCACCTTTGTTATCGCTTGCTTCAAATCCGGAAATAAAGCGACCAAAATCGTATATGGAATAGGTGCCGGGAACAATTTCGGGAAAGAAAAAAGTAAGGGTGTCTTTGCTTAAAGCAGGGATTTTAACCTCAATTTTTACCTTATCCTCACGAACATCGTTCAGATTTATGGAATAAATTACTGGGGGTTTTTCTGTAAAACCGGCAAAGGTAAAAACCGGAAAAAACTGGAAAAAAAGAATAAAAAGGGAACATAATGCCTTCATAAGCGTAAAAATAGGGCAAATATATCACCGCTGAGTCAGGAATACACCGAAGGCAATAAGCTGATTTAAAAGGTAATTGCCCCCTTTTGAAGAAGCCCTTGTTTAAAAAAAAATAGGGGAACATGGTGATAAACAACGAAGTATGTATCTTTGCCGCCATGGAAAAACAAGTTCCGAACAGGACTTTTTTGGCGTGCATTCTGGCATTGGGAATTTTTATTTTCCTGCCGGGCCGGTTTTTGGCTCAAACCCCTGAAACCCATATTGAGGCCGATGGCGATCAGGGCGGCCCTGACGAGGAGGAGTTGTTTCTCTTTTCGGCTTACCATGATTCCATGGGCAGGCTGGTTCCTTCGTATGAACTCTATGGACTTTGGGACACCTTGAACATTCACCCTTATAAAAACCTGGCGGCAAAGGGCAAAGACTCAGCCCTTATTTGTCTGGCCTATGACCATTGCGATTATTTCCATCCATTTGCCGGTATTGTAACCAGCGATTATGGGCATCGGCGGTCGGGATATCATTTTGGCATTGACATTGACCTTGAAACGGGTGATACCGTAAGGGTAGCCTTCGACGGTAAGGTAAGAATTGCCAAGCGGAGCAAAACTTATGGCAATGTGGTAATCGTAAGACATAACAACGGACTTGAAACCACCTATGCCCATTTGAGCAAACTGATGGTAAAAGCCGATCAGAATTTAGAGGCCGGTGATGTGCTTGGCCTGGGTGGAAACACCGGCCGCTCTACCGGTTCCCACCTGCATTTTGAAGTGCGCTACAAGGGAATTCCCCTGGACCCAAACGAGATTATCGATTTTAAACAATTTGCCCTCAAGGACAACCATTATGTAATCCAGCCCAAGAGTTTTAATCTTTACAGCGAATCTAAAAAGGCTAGATATCATACCGTGAAAAAGGGTGATACTTTGAGTGGTATTGCCAAGCGATACGGAACCTCGGTGAACAAGATTTGTAAGCTCAACAAGATTTCTTCCAAAACCATCATTAAGCCCGGAAAAAAACTCAGGGTGAGCTAAAGCCGTCTTCGGCCCAGAAAATTTTCCTGCTCTTCAGGTTATAGTATCCCATTTTTTCCTTTTTCTCCAACAAAAGGAAATACCCTTCGGCCACTGTGATTTCCTCGTAAAGTGCTTCCAGAATAATTCCTCCAGAGATATCCATAAATCCCATTTTATCTTCATAATTGAAAATAAAACCCAATCCCGTAACAGGAATTATTTCATCGTAATCGAAGGGAACAATGGTTTTCTTGTTTTTGTCGATTATGCCAAACAGGCCGCCTTTGGAAACAATGGCAATTCCGCCATTGAAGTCGGAAACGGAGCCATATTGAAAGGGAATATGAAGCCGTAGTCCCGGATCGATAAAACCCCATTTGTCTTTTTTCCGGACCGCCATAAATCCATCGCTCAGGTGATTAATGTCGTCGTAATCTGCCGGAACAATCAGTTTCCCTTCGTGGTTTATCATTCCCAGTTTTCCTTTTAATTCCACACGGGCTTTTCCATTTCGGAAGCCCGGTGATTTTTGGATGAGGGTGCTGTAATCGTAGGAAATTGCGATAACCATTTTCCCGGTGGTATCTACAAATCCGAATTTTTTTTCCTTCACCACCATGGCCTTTCCTTCCCGAAATTCATCAATGGATTCATATTCGCAGGGAACAATAAAATTTCCTTTCCGGTTTATTATGCCATATTTTCCATCCATCCTGACTACGGCCCGGTCGGAAACAAAATAACCGGCCCAGTCGAACCGCGGTTTTATCTGCCAGTCGCCACCGGTTTTAATAAACCCGTATTTTCCATCAAACTCAACCGCCGCTAACCCTTCGGAAAAATCGGCCGTTTTTGTAAACTGACAGGCAACAACGGCTTTCCCAAACCCGTCGAAAAACCCATACAAACCCTCTTTTTTTACAGTAATAAAACCATTGGCATAGTTGGAAACCTCTGAATAGAGCAGCGGAACAATTTCTTTTCCGGCTTTGTTGATCATTCCCATTTTTCCGCCGGAAGAAACCACAGCGTACCCCTGCTGGAAATTCTCGGCCTCATCGTAGCGGAAGGGAACAATTTGCACACCTTCCTTATTAATATACCCGGCTTTCCCATTCAATCCTGCGGCAGCAAGTCCTTCTGAAAAAGGTTCTACCCAATCGTAAATGGGCTCAATTTTCCGGCGGCCCAGGCTATCAATAAAACCCCATTTTCCGTTTTCCTTAACCCGGAATAAGGTAAGCTGTGAAAGTTGTAAATCCTGCTGCACCCGGTCGGAATAAGGGTAATCCGGAAAAACTTTAAGAAACTCTTTAAACGATTCGGGTTTGTAATCGCCCGTATACAAAACATATAAATTATGCCAGGCTGTTTTAACATTCCTGTTTTTCGGATATTTCTTAACAAACAAATAGTAGGCGTCGATGGTGCCGGCAGCAGTTGCCAGGGCATATATTGAGTTTTCGGCATCGGGTACATAAGGACTATCGGGATGTTTTTCAATAAAATTCAGATAGGCTTTTTCGGTATTCGAACGGGTCCAGTCGGAATACAGCCGCAATTCGTACAAATGTTTGGCCTCAGGAAACTCTATGGCGTCGGGGTATTTTTTCATGAATTCCTGATAAGCCTCCCAGGTATCTTCAAGTCTTGTTAAATTAAAAGCAAGATTATTTCTGATCCGAATAGCCTCAGGAATTTGCGGAGCATCGGAAAAATTATCGATAAAATAATTCATGGCCTCCACCTTTTTTGCTTTTTCAGCCTTCAAAAATGCAGCTTCAAAAACAAAACCTTTGTGATCGGATATGGCTACCTGATTAATCTTATACTTATTAAAAACCTTTACCTGTTTTTTGCTGCCTTTCTTTTTAAAACCCTTTTCTGCAAGCCCGATGTATTTATAGGCTGAATCCAGATTATGGAAAGGGTTGTCGTTGCGAAAATAAATCACGGAAAGGCCATAGGCGGCAGAAACGGGGTGTTTTTTCAGGGATGCATAAAAGAGTTTCTTAGCCTTGAAGTAGTCATAGATGGCAAGGGCTTCAAATGCCTTATCGATTTTAGCCGCCCCAAGAAACTGAGGAAGCACGAACAACACCAGCAAAATCTTCCAATATCTCATCCCCGGTAAAAATAACACCCCTTGGGCAAACCTCATTATTAATTCGCATGAAAAGGTTTTCTAAATTTGTTACTATGAATTTTTCCCAGGGTCAGATTTGGTTTGGAGTTATTTTCTTTCTCGCATTTGTAATAGTTATGGTTTTCGCCTACCGGGCCGACCGCAAAATCAATAAAATGCACTACCGGGGGGTTTGGCTTGTTTTGGCAGCAATTGTTGCTTTTTTGCTGATTTACAGGTACTTAAGCAAAATAGCCCACTAAATCGCTTTTCCGCTTTCACCTAAAATTTTCTAAATTTTTTTCAAAATTTGGTACCTTTGCCCCCAAATTACTTCTGATGCGACTTTGTTTTGGATTCCTTTTGATATCTGGCATTTTAAATGCGAATGCCGGTGTATTGGTCATAGAGGGTAAATACCAGAATAAAAATGTGTATGTACAAAACAGTGTTTCGAGCAGCGGTGTAGGCTATTGTGCGTATGAGGTGAGGGTGAATGGCACTGTTACCAACGACGAGGTTAACAGCAGTGCTTTTGAAATAGACCTCAGTCAGCACCAGTTTAAATTTGGTGAGCCGGTGATGATTGAAATCAAACACAAAGACGGCTGCACACCCAAAGTCTTAAATCCTGAGGTTCTGAAACCAAGGCCCACCTATGAAATTGTAGATCTTACCCTGGCTCCCACCGGCATTATTAAGTGGACCACCAAAAACGAATCGGGTTCTTTACCTTTTATCATTGAGCAATTCCGTTGGGGAAAGTGGATCTATGTTGGGGAGGTTCAAGGGAAGGGAAAGCCTGAAGAAAGTGATTACTCTTTCCAGGTGGTTCTCCACAGTGGTGAAAATAAATTCAGAATTAAGCAGATTGGACAGGGGAATCAACCTAAATTTTCACAGTCAGTTACTATCAACTCCAACCGTCCTAAAATCACCTATACTTTTTCAAAGGGAACTAAAACCGTAGAATTCTCCTCAGAAACTCTATTCGAGGTTTACGATTTTTACGGCTCCATCGTTAAAAAAGGTTTTGGAAAATCGGTAGATGTATCGAACCTTACCAAAGGTGGTTATTACCTATGCTACGACAATGTGGTAGAAGAGTTTAGCCGGAAGTAAGCCGGATACCCAAATTATTTTCTTCTTTAATTTTTCAGCAATTCCCGCAATTCAGAAATGATCATGGCGGTTGCTCCCCAAACTGTTTTTCCCTGAATCTCAAAACAGGGGGCTTCAATTTCCTTGTTCAGTCGCTTATTAAATATCGTTTTGGTTTTTTCCAAACCGGGTAAAAACAGTTCATCAACCGAAGGTGTAAAAATTTCATGAACCTCCCTGGGGTCGGGTATAAAGGCAGGGGTTTCAGGTATGAACCCCACAAAGGGATGCACATGAAAATTGCTGGGGGGAATATACAAATCACTTAGTCCACCAAGAACCTCCAGGGAGGTTTCATTTATTCCAATTTCCTCCTTTGTTTCCCGGATAGCAGTGTATTCCATGTTGGGGTCGTTCTTGTCCACCTGACCTCCGGGGAAGGAAATCTGACCTGAATGAACACCGGGATAAGTGGCTCTTTCAATCAGCACAAAATGGGGAATATCATCCTTTGGAAACAAAAGTACCATCACGGCTCCTACCCTTGGGGTAATACCCGGGGGGATAAAGTCCTTGAGCAGCTTCCTTTCAAGGGGTGCCATACGCATCTGGGCCTCCCGTCCCGGTAGGGGTTTGCCCAATTTCAGGGTTAATTCATCTATGAAAAATTTAAACCTGCTGCCCATAATCCGATTTGGTCGAAATCTCTGTAAAAATACAGACTAAACAGGGGTTTAGCCGTAAAATAAACCACAATATTCCCCATCATGAAGAACGAACAACTACGCGAAACACTTCGCTGGCTCCAGATGCAGATAGACCATGCATCGGACGTAATAAAAGAAAGCCGGGTAAATCAAAATTTCGGTCGGGAGGCACAGTATGAGGGTATGCGCGAAGCCTATACCCAGGTGCTAAAATGGATTTCCAATGCGGAAGCCAACCCTGCCTGAATTTTTGATTTCACAATTCGGTTAAAACCGCTTTCATTTCGGCGGAAAGCCGATGTGCTTCGGCAGCAGCATGGGCTGAAAAATCCTTTTCAGCCGAGGCATAAATAATGCTTCTGGAGGCATTTATCAGTAAAGCCCCTTCCCTGCCCATACCATTTTTCAATACCTGCTTCAGGTCTCCACCCTGGGTTCCCACCCCTGGAATCAGAAGGAAGTGGTCGGGAACAATTTCTCTTATCCTCTTCAGGTATTCAGGGCGGGTTGCCCCGGCCACGAACATGAGATTATTTTTTGTTCCCCAGTCTGAAACCCTTTGAATCACTTTTTCATAAAGGGGCTCTTTTCCGTTAAGCTGAAAATCGTTTGCTCCTTCGTTAGAGGTAAGACCAAGAACAATCACCCATTTCCCGTTAAACTTTAAAAAGGGCAAAATGCTGTCGGATCCCATATAGGGTGCCACCGTAATGGCATCGAAATTCATGGCGGTGAAAAATGCCCTTGCGTACATGGCTGAGGTATTTCCAATATCACCCCGCTTGGCATCAGCGATCAAAAAATGGCCTGGAAAATTCTTTTTGGAAAACTCACAAACGCGGTTAAGGCACTCCCATCCATCGGGTCCCAAAGCCTCAAAAAAAGCAGTGTTTACTTTAAAAGAAACGGAATGGGGAGCGGTAGCTTCCATGATGCGGGTACAAAATTGAAAAACGCCCTCAGGGTCTCTTGAAATTCCTGCCGGTAGTTTTTCGGGATCGGGGTCGAGACCCACGCAAAGCCAGCTTTGCTTATCCTTTATGCTTTTCTTAAGGGTGTTAAAAGTAAAATCAGACATTCACCCCTCCTTCTTTGAGTCGTTCAGCGTTCTCGGCAAATTGCAGGGCCTGAATCATTTCCCCTATTTCACCTCCCATAAAGGCAGGGAGGTTATACACCGTTAATCCGATACGGTGATCGGTGATACGGCTTTGGGGGTAATTATAGGTTCGGATCTTGGCAGATCGGTCGCCGGTACTTACCATGGTTTTTCTGCGCCTTGAAACCTCTTCCATGCGCTTCTGGTATTCAATTTCATAAAGTTTGGTCTTCAGCATTTTCAAAGCCCGCTCACGATTACCGTGCTGGGATCTTTCAACCTGGCAAACTACCACAATCCCCGAAGGCTTATGCGTTAACTGAACTTTGGTTTCCACCTTGTTTACATTTTGTCCGCCCGCACCGCTTGAGCGTGCGGTTTGAAACTCTAGGTCGGCCGGGTTTATTACCACATCGAAATCTTCTGCTTCGGGCAGCACAGCCACCGAGGCGGCAGAGGTATGAACCCTTCCCTGGGCTTCGGTTTCGGGTACGCGTTGCACCCGGTGCACACCGGATTCAAATTTTAAAACCCCGTAAGCCTCCTCTCCGATTACATTAAAAACTACTTCTTTATATCCGCCCTTTGTTCCTTCGGAAATGTCAACCACTTCCGTTTTCCAACCGCGCTTTTCGCAAAACCGGGTATACATACGAAAGAGGTCTCCGGCAAAAATACTGGCCTCATCACCTCCCGTCCCTGCCCTGATTTCCACCACGGCATTTAATTCATCCTCGGGGTCTTTAGGAACCATTAAATTGCGAATGTGGTTTTCGATCTGCTCTTTTTTCTCTTCCAGTCCGGGAATTTCCAGATTTGCCATTTCCCGCATCTCCTCATCCTTCTCTTTTGAAAGAATGGTTTTGTTAAACTCCAGATTTTCTACCGTAGATTTATATTCCTTATAAGCATCTACGATTTCGCCTAGTTTTTTGTATTCCTTATTCAATTTTGAAAACTGTTGCATATCCCCAATGACTTTGGGGTCGGAGAGTTTTTGCTCAACTTCTTCCCATCTTCTTTTTATGGATTCTAGCTTTTCCAGCATGGCAGGGCAAAGGTAAGAAACAGACAGAATTGCTAAATAAGCCTACAGGCTTTTATTCAGTAATTTTCCGGAGGCAATAAGCTGATTAAATGCATTGTTGCCGGGTATCTTCTCAAGCACACGCAGGTGGCCATCGTGGTGGCAGTCGGATCCCAAAAATGAAACCAAACCCGCCTGAATTAATTTTTCGGCCATTTTCCTGACTTCGGGGGAATAATATCCGACGAGTGAGTTCAGATTTAGTTGCAGCAAGACACCCTTTTCAACCAGGGTTTCAAATTTTTCAAAATCACGATGCCAATAGGAATACCTTTCGGGATGGGCCAAAACCGGACGGTAACCTTTCATTTGCGCCTCAAAACAAAAATGAAAAAGATGATCGGGCGGGTTCATAAAAGAAAGCTCAAACAAAAGGTAGTTCTTGCCGAAGGTCAGCAAAGGCTCCTGCTTTAGTTTTTGTTCCAGGTCATAATCCAGGTAATACTCAGCCGCAGCTTCAATGGAAACGGAAAGTCCACGCTTAGCGGCTTCTTCCTTAATGGAATCCAGGCCCCTCAGAATTATATCCGATGTGTTCCGGTAATGATCCGACATAACATGGGGCGTGGTAATTACCTTCCGAAATCCCATTTGTTCAAAAGCTGTAATCAGAGCGAGAGAATCATTCAAGGTTCGGGCTCCATCATCGATGCCCGGAATAAAATGGGAATGCATATCGCACTGAAGGTCTGAAAAGGAAGCAGGTGGGTATTGCACCTGTGAACCCTTAAACCATTTTTGGAACAATCCCATAAACCTAAGATGCAAACTTTTCCCTGAAATAGGAAACGGTGGCCTCAAGGCCCTGGTCTATAAACACTTCCGGAGCATAACCCAGAAGTGATGCCGACTTGCTCAGGTCGGCCAATGAATTTTTTACATCCCCTTTTCTTTCCTCACGATGTACCGGTTTAAGGCCACTACCGGTTATTTTTTTTATTTTCTCAAACAATTCGTTTACCGAAACATTTTTACCTGCGGCAACATTAAACACTTTGCCAGGAATTTGAGGATTATCGGAAAAGCAGGCTTTGATATTGGCCTGAACGGCATTCTCAACAAATGTAAAATCCCTGGATTGCTCCCCGGAGCCATTAATAAAAACCGCTTCCTGCTTCAGGTGCCCTTTAATAAAAAGGGGTATGGCTGCGGCATATTCCCCATCGGGATTTTGCCGGGGTCCAAAAATATTAAAGTACCGCAGACCCAACACTTCCATACCATAGGTTTTAAAAAATACCTCGGCATACAATTCGTTAATGCGCTTGGAAACGGCATAAGGTGAAAGCGGATTCCCGATCAGATCTTCCTTTTTGGGTGATGTTTCGATATCTCCATAAACCGAAGAAGAGCTGGCATAGATCATCCGCTTTACTTTGCCCTTGCGGCAGGCATTGAGCATATTCAAAAATCCGGTTGCATTAGTCTGATGGGTATTCAGGGGGTCGTTGATGCTTCTTGGTACCGACCCAAGAGCGGCCTGATGAAAAACAAAATTACAGCCTTCAATCCCCTTTTCACAATCCTGAACCTCCCGGATATCACCCTCAAAAAATTCAAATCCTTTAAACCCTGAAAGGAATTCAATGTTTTCCTTTTTTCCCGTGGCAAAATTATCCATTACCCTGACCTTCCCGGCACCAAAACGCAGCAGATACTCCGCAATATGTGATCCGATAAAACCTGCTCCCCCGGTAACAAGAAAGTTCAGTCTTGAAATATCGGTTGTATGAAAGGGCTTTGGGTACAAGTTTTACCTGTTTTTATATTGAAGGGAATAATATTTCTGATAATCGCCCGAAGTAACCCGGCTCAGCCATTCTTTATTATTCAGGTACCAATCTACTGTTTTTGATAATCCCTCTTCAAACTGAAGCGAGGGTTCCCAACCTAATTCCTTTTTTATTTTTCCGGCATCGATGGCATATCTCAAATCGTGGCCCGCCCGGTCTTTCACAAAGGTGATTAAGGAGGCCGACTTACCTGCTGCCCGGCCCAGTTTTTTGTCCATGATGGAACACAAAAGGTTTATGAGGTCAATGTTTTTCCATTCGTTATTTCCGCCGATATTATAGGTCTCTCCGTTCTTACCCTTATGAAGAATTACATCCATGGCCGAAGCATGATCACCTACAAACAACCAGTCGCGCACATTTTCTCCCTTTCCGTAAACAGGAATTGGTTTTTCATGAATGATATTGTGAATAGCTAATGGAATTAATTTCTCGGGGAATTGGTAAGGACCATAATTGTTGGAGCAGTTTGAAATGACAACCGGAAGGTTAAAAGTATCTCCGTAAGCTCTTACAAAATGGTCGGAACCGGCTTTCGAAGCGGAATACGGACTGTGGGGATCGTAGGGAGTTTTTTCGGTGAAAAGCCCTTCCCTGCCCAGGCTTCCGTAAACTTCATCGGTGGATATATGATAAAACAGATTTTCAGATTTTCCAAGCCAGTATTTTTTGGCGGCATTCAGAAGGGTAACAGTTCCCAGCACATTAGTAACCACAAAGTCCATGGGATTGGAAATAGACCGGTCCACATGAGACTCCGCGGCAAGATGCATTACATGGGTTATGTGGTATTTTTCAAAGACTTCAAAAACCACACTTTCATCGGCAATATCACCTTTGAAAAACACATAATTGGGTTTCTCCTCAATACCCTTCAGGTTTTCAAGATTTCCTGCATAGGTCAGCTTATCAAAATTTACAAATAGGTAATCGGGATATTTATCGATCATATACCGGATCAGGTTGGAACCGATGAACCCGGCTCCTCCGGTAATTAAAATCCGCTTTTTAAATGTTGATTCCAATTTTACAAACTCCAGTAATTAATGTTTTTTATTTTTTTCCGGTAAATGCCTTTCACATCAACCAGAACTCCTTTGGAAGCGAGAATTTTCTTAAAATATTTCTCGTCAAGCTTTTCATACTCCGCGTGATTAACGGCCACAATTACTCCGTCGTAGCCCTTGCCGGTTTTTCCCAGTCCGAAACCGTATTCGTGATTAAGCTCCGCAGAATCGGCGTGGGGATCAACCACATCTACTTTTACTCCAAAACTTCTCAGCTCCTTTACAATATCTGCCACTTTGGAATTACGGATGTCGGTTACATTTTCCTTAAAGGTGGCTCCCATCACCAAAACTTTTGATTTGGAAATATTTTTTCCGGCGGCAATAATTCTTTTCACCGTATTCTTGGCCACATAAAAACCCATAGAATCGTTGATATACCTGCCCGAATTAATTACTCTGGCGTGGTAACCCAGTGCTTCAGCTTTATGGGTCAGGTAATAGGGATCAACGCCAATGCAATGGCCACCTACCAGACCGGGGAAGAATTTCAAAAAGTTCCATTTTGTTCCGGCCGCTTCGAGTACATCGAATGTATTAATTCCCATCCGGTTAAAAATAATGGAGAGTTCGTTCATCAGGGCAATGTTCACATCGCGCTGTGTATTCTCAATTATTTTTGCTGCCTCGGCAACCTTAATACTCGGGGCTTTGTGAGTACCCGGTTCCACAATTATCTCATACACTTTTGCAACAAGATCAAGGGTTTCTTTATCGGAACCGGAAACCACTTTTAAAATTTTGGTGATGGTGTGTTCTTTGTCGCCCGGATTAATCCGTTCAGGACTATACCCAACTGAAAAATCCTTTTGAAATTTCAAACCCGATTCTCTTTCCAGCACGGGAATGCAATCCTCCTCGGTGCATCCGGGGTAAACGGTAGATTCAAAAACCACACAATCGCCTTTTTTCAGGCATTTTCCAACGGTTGCGGAAGCAGCCAGAAGGGGTTTCAGGTCGGGCAGGTTGTGTTCGTCGATGGGGGTGGGAACCGCCACAATAAAAAATTTAGCCTGTTTAAGATCTTTGAGTTCGTGGGTAAAGAGGATATCGCAATTTTTAAAATCTGATCTGGAAAGTTCGTTGCTCGGATCAATCCCCTTTCGCATCATTTGAACGCGCTTTGCATTTATATCGAAGCCGATAACTTTTATTTTCCGGGCAAAAGCCAGGGCAATGGGCAGACCTACATAGCCAAGACCAATAACGGCAACCGGAACCTCTTTTTTCAAAATTTTCTGATACATGTTCAATTAAGATTTGCGGTCTTCCTTACGAAACGAATAAATGCGTTCAATAATATCAACCACTTTCAATCCTTCCAGGGCATTGGTGGTAACGGTTTTGCGTCCCGAAATCGTATCTACAACGTTCTGAATGGTGAAATGGTGGTTATTGGCTGACCCTTTATAATTTCCATAATCATTGGCCGGGGCTGTTTCTTCAAGAGCCGGCATTTGATAATTTTCTATATGACAATATTCTACTTTATCCATGTATTGTCCACCTACTTTTACCGATCCTTTGCTGCCCACCAGGGTAATGCTCGATTCCAGGTTTTTGTCCCAGACGGCAGTGGAATAATTTATGCATCCCATGCCTCCGTTAACGAAACGAAAGGTAACCATGCCGCTGTCCTCAAATTCGGTAGTATCGGAATGGTTAAAGTCGGCAAATTTTGCCTGAATATCGGTAATGTCTCCGAACAGCCAGAACAACAAATCAACCCAATGTGAAAACTGGGTGAACAGGGTTCCTCCGTCAAGCTCCTGACTTCCTTTCCAGGATCCCTTAACATAGTAGCGGTGATCGCGGTTCCAATAGCAATTAAGCTGAACCATAAATACTTCTCCAATGGTTTTCTTTTCTACAATCTCTTTTAACCACACGCTGGGCGGCGAGTATCGGTTCTGCATTACGCAGAATACCTGCTTTTGAACTTTGAGTGCCGCATGAATAATTTTCTCGCAATCCGATCGCTTCAGAGCCATCGGTTTTTCAACCACTACATGTTTTCCTGATTCGAGAATCCGGAGGGCATGTTCGGCATGAAGGCCGTTGGGGGTGCAAACATTTACCACGTCGATGCCCGGATTTTTCTCCAGCATTTCGTCAAGGGAGGTAAAATATTTCTCCTTAGAAAGCAAAGATTCAAAGTCTGTATAATCTTTCAAGTCGCAACCTGCCACCAACTCGCATTCCGGATTGCGACGGATCATTTCGGAGTGGCGTTTTCCAATATGACCGAGCCCTACAACAGCAAAACGAATCTTAGCCATGGGATACCTTTTTAACGCTGTTGTTTTCGAGGGAATACACCTCTCCGCTTTCCGGGCATTTGGCTTTTCCCTCTTTGTCAAAGGTTAGCCTGTGTCCAAACTCGCTCATCCAGCCCACTTGTCTGGCGGGGTTTCCAACCCAAAGGCTGTAAGCAGGCACATTTTTAGTAACCACGGCACCTGCCCCAATAAAAGCAAATGCTCCAATGTCGTGCCCGCAAACTATTGTAGCGTTGGCACCAATACTTGCGCCCTTTCCCACCAATGTCTGTGCATATTGTCCCCTTCTGTTAACGGCACTTCGGGGATTAACCACATTGGTAAAAACCATGGAAGGCCCCAGAAAAACATCATCTTCACAGGTAACACCGGTATAAATACTTACATTATTCTGAACCTTAACATTGTTCCCCAGAATTACCCCGGGGCTGATTACAACATTCTGTCCGATATTGCAATTTTCGCCAATGCGGCAATCGGGCATTATGTGCGAAAAGTGCCAGATTTTGGTTCCCTTTCCGATTTCACAACCCTCGTCGATAACCGCACTCGGATGGGCATAATAAGCTAACTGATCCATAGGATAAAAAAGAAGCACAAAAATAGCAAAACCCCTTGAATTTGAGGCAACTTACCTTGACTGTAAAAAATCAAGGGTTCGGGAAATTCCTTCCAGCCCTGTTTTCAGTTCTTCGGGGCCGGGCCAGCCAAAACCAATTCTAAAATAATGGTCGCTGCAATCAAACCAGGATCCTCGTCCAACCAGGATTTTTTCCCGTTCCCAGAGCAAAGCATGAAAACGGGTGGCGTCAATGCCGGCCGATTTTGCGATTCCCGGAAAACAAACCACACCGGCTCTTGGCTCAACCCATTCAAGGCGCGTTTCCCCACGAATCCATTTCTTTACGGTTTCCTTCCCTTCCTCCACAATTGTGCTGATTTTTCTTCGCCAGGTATCTCTTCCATTCAGAACTCCGGCAGCAATTACTTCGTCAACCAGTGAGTTACAAATAAAAATCTGCTCTTTGGCAGCCAAAAACTTCTTATAGAGCTCCTTATTCCGGGTAATGATCCATCCTATCCTGAGGCCGGGAAGTCCGAAAGCCTTGCTCAGGGAGGAAACCCGAATTAAGGAGGGATAAAATGTACTGTTCAAACCCGTAGCACCCTCCGGCAAAAAATCGCGGTAGGTTTCATCCATCAACACCGGAACGCCGGCCTCCAATCCCAATTGTCCAATCAAATCCCAGTTTTCCTCACTCAATACAGAACCGGTAGGATTGTGGGGTGATGTAAAACTGATCAGGGCAATTTTTTTATCCTTTACTTCCTTTGGGGTGGGAACCGTGGGTTCAAAGCCCGCATCAAAATCCATCTCCAGCTTGTTTATTTCTGCTCCAATGGCATAAGGAGTTTCAAGGAGGGTTGCATAATTGGGAAACTGAACCATCAATCCCTTTCCTTTTTCAAGCAGGGCAGTCTGAACGATAAAAAGTGCCGAGGAGGCACCGGCGGTTACGAGCACATCCGAGGGAAGCGTGTCGGGGTACATGGCTGCAATCAGTTCCCGCAATTCGGGGAGTCCTCGATGGTCGTTATAGGCAAGTTTCAGTCCGGGGGGAATCAATTTCCCGAAATCAGGACTCTGATCGGCAAACGAACTTTCGGCCAGATTACACCGGATGGAGCTATACCCGTATTCTTCGGGCGACTCCATTTCTATACGCATACGCCGGTACTTCATCGGGAAAGAAACCGAATTTCAAAACCGTTATAAAAGACAGGATCTTCACGATCAATGGTGACGTGGTCTACATTGGATCCCGGAGAACCTGTATGCAGCCATTCATAAAACTTCTCAAGGTCCGGTTCGGCACCTTCCGCTTCACAGAATACGGAACCATCTTTTTGGTTCATAACATAACCCGACAGGTTTAATTGATGGGCTTTTTCCTGGGTAAACTTGCGGAAAAAAACGCCCTGTACTTTTCCGTGGATACTGAAAACGGCCCGTTGAATGGCCTTTAATTTGTCCAGAGTGATATCGTAAATTTCACGGGCTTTATCATCAAAACAAAAGAAAACAACTTTTTGGGGTATTTCATTAAAAAAGAGCGTCCGAAGCGTACTTTTTAAGGCAATGGATGCAGCAGCTTCCATAGGAAAACCATAGGCGCCGGTACTGATTCCGGGGAATGCAATTGATTTTACGGAAAGTTCTTTAGCAGCCAACAGGGAGTTCCTGTAACAGGATTCCAAAAGAAAATTTTCGTTGGATCCTCCTCCTTTCCAAACCGGACCCACCGTATGAATAACATGTCGGGCTTTCAGGTTATATCCCGGGCTCGACTTTGCCTCACCGGTTTTACATCCTCCAAGGGTTTTGCAATAGGCAAGTAGTTCGGGGCCGGCCGCTTTATGAATGGCTCCGTCTACTCCCCCACCTCCCAAGAGGGAAGTATTGGCAGCGTTCACAATGGCATCACAGTCGGATTGCGTTATATCTCCGGTTTCTATTTGAATCCGGGAAAAGGGGTTCATATAACTTATTTTTTACTAAAAGCTTCGAAATCCTTGTGCTCCCTCTTATACAGCTCATCTCGGGAAAGGGTTTTAAAATACCCGTAGGTAATTTTCAACCCTTCAGCCCGTGAAACTTTCGGTTCCCATTTAAGTATTTTCCTAGCAAGGCTGATATCGGGCTGGCGTTGTTTGGGATCGTCTTTGGGAAGTGGTTTAAAAATAATCTTCTGGTTTGCTCCGGTAAGTTTCAAAATTTCGCTGGCAAAATCGAGGATGGAAATTTCGGATGGATTACCGATGTTAACCGGATAAACATAATCGCTCATCAGGAGGCGGTAAATACCTTCAATCAGATCATCCACATAACAGAATGACCGGGTTTGAGCCCCGTCGCCAAAAACGGTGAGGTCTTCACCCCGGAGTGCCTGGCCGATAAAGGCAGGAAGCACTCTTCCGTCGTTGAGTCGCATTCGCGGTCCGTAGGTATTGAAAATCCGAACAATCCGGGTCTCCACTTTATGGTAGGTATGGTAGGCCATGGTAATGGCCTCCATAAATCGCTTGGCTTCATCGTAAACACCGCGTGGACCTATAGGATTTACATTGCCCCAGTAATCCTCGGTTTGGGGATGCACCAGAGGGTCGCCATAGACTTCGCTTGTGGATGCTACTAAAATTCTGGCACCTTTTGCCTTTGCCAAACCCAGCAGGTTATGGGTTCCCAGACTGGATACCTTTAAGGTTTGGATAGGGATTTTCAGGTAGTCGATGGGCGATGCAGGAGAAGCAAAATGGAGGATATAATGAACATCTCCGGGCACATGAACAAAACTTGAAACATCGTGATGGAAAAATTCAAAGTTTTCATTTCCGAAAAGATGTTCCAGGTTTTTCTTGTCGCCCGTAATCAGATTATCCATGCCCATTACATGAAATCCTTCGGAAATAAAACGGTCGCAAAGGTGGGAACCCAGAAATCCGGCTGCCCCGGTAATCAAAACTCGCTTCTTTGAATTCATAGGGATTAAAAATCCGAAATTACAAATATTTAACGGTCTCGCATTCCAACCCTTTTTATTTGTAACTTCATTTCTCAGGACGGCCATGCGGAATAAATTACTCACCTCCTTTCTTTTTCTTATGCCGGTAATTAACGCCGGTCATGCCTTCGGCCAGACCAAAGCCGATTGTTTGCAAAAATTATATGAGGCGGAAACCGATCCCAAAGAAAAATTGAGAAAGTTGAATTCTCTGGCCTGGGACATAGCATTCTACGATTTAAAAAAGGGGTTGGAGCTTGCGAAGAAGGGGCTGGAGGAATCGAAAAAAATTAATTTCCCCGAGGGACAATTACGATTTCACAATACCCTGGCAACGATTTATCAGGATTTGGGCGATTATGACATTTCCCTTGAGAACCATCTGGCCGGTTTGGAGATTGCCGAGAAAATCGGAGAGAAAAAATTCCTGGGACCCATTTATTCAAACCTGGCCAGCCTTTATAAAGCATTGCAGGACACGGCCAATACCAGGAAGTACATGGAAAATGCACTTACTGCCTTTTTGGAGACCGGCCATGAAAACGGAATTTCGGTCAGTTATCACAACCTGGCCATAAGGATGATTGAGTCGGGTAATTTTGATCCGGCCGAGAAATTCATTGGCATGGCCCAGAAGTTCAATTACAAAAACGACTGGAAGCATTCCATTGGAAATAACATCATGCTTTTAGGTCAGATCCGTGTAAAACAGGGCCGCCTGAAGGAGGCTGCGGATTATTTTCATTCGGCCATGAAGCTTCTGCGGGACGCCGGCCGGGAATATGAATTGGTTCAGGCATATGTTAATCTTTGTGAACTGGAAGACAAAATTCCACCGGGAATGAATGCCGAAGAATACTGCAAAAAGGGACTAGAACTTGCCCAAAAACTCCAGATAAAGTCGTATGTGGTTGAGGCCGCCAAACAATTGAGCGAAATCAATGAACAGCGGGGAAATACCCGGGATGCTCTCAAATATTATAAGTTATCGCAAGCGGTAAAGGATAGCGTTTTCAACGAATCTAAAAAACAGAAAATTGACAATTTAACTGCTCAGTATGAAATCAAATCAAAAGAGCAGGAGATACAGATTTTAAAAGCTGAAAAAAAAGTTGGGGAGCTCGAGAACGAGAAGCAGCGGGAGCAATTAAACAAACAACGGCTGGCGATTGGCGGTGGTATTGTTTTGTTGCTTTCCTTCGGGATCTTCAGCTTTTTATTGTTTCGTCAAAACAAAGCCAAACAAAAAGCCAATGAGGCCCTGGCCCTGCAGAAGGCTCTGGTACAGGAAAAAAACAAGGAAATTCTGGATTCCATACTTTACGCAAAACGATTACAGGATGCTATTTTACCTTCGCCTGAGGCTTTGAAATCCGCCTTTCCTGAACATTTCCTGTTTTACCTTCCCAAGGATGTTGTAGCCGGTGATTTTTATTGGATTTCCGACAAAAGCTCTGAAAAAAACAAGGGCTTTAAGTATTTCGCTGTAGCAGATTGTACCGGTCACGGTGTACCCGGAGCCCTGGTATCTATTGTCTGCAACAATGCCCTTAACCGGTCTGTTGATGAGTTTAAACTAACCACCCCGGGCTCTATTTTGGAAAAAACCCGGGAGTTGGTTATAAAAACCTTTGAAGATTCAGGTCGTAATGTAAAAGACGGCATGGACATTTCCCTGGCAGCATTCGATTCAGAAAAGGGAGAAGTTTTGTGGGCAGGCGCTAACACCGGCTTTCTATACTTTCCTCCGGGCAAATCCGAATTTCTTGAAATCAAGGGAGACAAACAACCCATAGGCAGTCACGACAAGCCAAAACCATTTACCACCCATACCCTATCGCTTGAGAAAGGAAGCGCTTATTATTTTTTCACCGATGGCATTACAGACCAGTTCGGAGGGGATAAGAAAAAGAAGCTTAAGGCAAAAAATTTCCGGGATTTTCTCCAAACCATACGCCCTCTGAGTCCGGAACATCAGCGTCTGGAAATCGAAAAATTTCTTGCCTCCTGGAAGGGGGATTTGGAACAAGTTGATGATATCTGCGTAGCCGGTTTGTTTTTTCCCTGAAAGGAAGGGCTTTCAATGCTCATCTCCCGGGCAACAAACTATTCAACACCATGTTCAAAAGTTGAATTAGGGAAAAGCACTTAATTAATTATTTTTGAGCCATGTCAGAATTTGTTGTTTCAGCCCGAAAGTACCGCCCCGCCACGTTTGCCACAGTTGTAGGACAGGAAAATATTACAGGAACCCTTAAAAATGCCTTAAAGAGTAAGCATCTTGCCCAGGCATTCCTGTTTTGCGGTCCGCGGGGCGTTGGTAAAACCACCTGCGCACGGATTCTGGCCAAAACAATCAATTGTTTCAACATAAACTCCGATACAGAAGCCTGCAATAATTGCGAGAGTTGTGCCTCCTTTAATGAGGGGCAAAGTCTGAACATTTACGAGTTGGATGCTGCCTCGAACAATTCAGTTGACGACATTCGCAGCTTGATAGAGCAGGTGAGATTTGCGCCTCAACTGGGAAAGTACAAGGTTTATATAATCGACGAGGTTCACATGCTTTCAACCCAGGCTTTCAACGCCTTCCTGAAAACGCTGGAGGAGCCTCCTGCCCATGCTATTTTTATTCTGGCCACCACGGAAAAGCACAAAATTATTCCCACCATCCTTTCCCGCTGTCAGATTTTTGATTTTAACCGGATTCAGGTTTCAGACATTGCCCGTCATCTGGCATTTATCGCCGAAAAAGAAAATGTAAAAGCCGATCCTGAAGCCCTGCATGTTATAGCACAAAAGGCCGACGGAGCGCTCCGGGATGCCTGCTCAATTTTCGATCAGATTGTATCCTTTGCGGGCAGCGAGGTAAGTTATGAAGCCGTATTAAACAACCTTAACATCCTGGATCACGATTACTATTTTAAAATAGTAGACGAGATATTGGCCGGCAGCATTCCCAATGCCCTCAATCTTTTCAATGAGATTCTTAACAAAGGATTCGACGGTCATCATTTCCTTACCGGTTTAAGCGGGCATTTCCGGAATTTAATGGTAAGTAAAGACCCCGCAACGGTAGCCTTGCTGGAAACCAGTGAAAATGTAAAGCAAAAATTCCTGCAACAGGCAGCCAGGCTGGAAGCCTTGTTTATTTTAAAAGCCCTCGACAATCTCAACAAAGCCGATCAGGGTTATAAAGCCTCCCGGAACCAACGCCTGCTGGTGGAGCTGTCGCTGATGCAGCTTGCAGCCCTTAAAAGCCCGGAACTGATGAGTTCCGAAAAAAAAAATGACAGCGGTGAACTAAATCCGGAAAAGAAGGAACAGGAAATAAAAACCGAAGCCCAAATCCCGGTTCCCAAAATAGAAAAAGCCCCGGTTGGTAATTCCCGAATCCCATCCTCCCATTCCATTGCCTCTTTGCTAAAGGGCAAAAATGAGGATTCCGAAAAATCAAACGGAACGCAAGTGGCAGGTCCGGAGGAACCTAAAATGGCCGAACCTGTAAGTACAGCGGAACTGGAGAGTGCCTGGGAAAAATATGCCCTTGCGGTAAGGGAGAAAAACCAGATTAACCTGGCCGCTACCCTGCTGAACCGAAAACCCGTTTTAAAAGGGGAAACCCAAATCGAATTTACCCTGGACAATAAAGTCCAGGAGGAGATGATTCAGGAAGAAAAAACCGACCTGATGTCTTTTTTAAGAAAGGAATTGAAAAACTCCTTGCTTTCGTTGGAAACCCGAATAGAGCGGGTTGAATCGGAAAAAAAGCCCTATACCCCATCGGAGAAATTCTCGAGAATGGCACAGGCAAATCCGGCCCTACATAAGCTAAAACAGGCCTTTGACCTGGATATTGAATATTAAATTCCTGAAAAATGGAGTTTTTTATTATTTTTAATACCTCAAATTAGTTTCAAAAAGGGTGAAAAAACAGGTTTCCCTTCGAGTTCTTTTAATTCTTTCCTTTTTTGCGTTATTCCAAAAAGGGAACAGTCAGGTTACGGCCTGCCCAAGCGTAAATGCAGGTCCCGATCAGTCCATTTGCAGCGGCTGTGTCACGCTGAATGCTACGGTAACCGGAACATTGGCTACCAACACCTATTCAGTTGCCGCGATCCCCTACAACCCATATCCTTTTAACCAGGGCACACAGGTTCTGGTAAACATCGACGATATCTGGTCGGCAAATATTCCCATGCCCTTTTGTTTTGAGTTTTACGGCCAAACCTATAATGCTCTGGTCATTGGTTCAAATGCCCTGATTTCTTTTGATGTGGCTCAGGCCAATCAATATTGCCAATGGCCTATCGGAAACCCAATTCCAAGCACGCAAAACCCCAGGAATTCCATTATGGCTCCCTGGCATGATATTGACCCTTCGGTAGGATCCGGTTCCAACATCCGGTATAATACTTACGGTACCGCCCCCTGCAGGCAGTTTGTAATAACATGGGCTAATGTTCCAATGTTTTCCTGCAATTCCATGATAGCAACATCCCAATTGGTGCTTCACGAAACCACCAATATGATAGATGTTTTCATAACCAATAAACCCCTATGTGCCAATTGGAACGGAGGAGCAGCCATAGAGGGAATTCACAATCAGAACCAAACCCTGGCAGTAGTGGTTCCCGGCCGAAATTTCCCAACGCAATGGACAGCTACCAACGACGGTTACCGTTTTTCACCCACCGGTGCTACCAACTTTACATTTGCCTGGTTCGACCTTGCAGGAAATAACCTGGGAAATACTCCCACTTTACAGGTTTGCCCCACCACCACAACAACTTATGTTGCTCAGGTGGTTAACAGCTCTTGTGCCGGACCCATAAATCTTACAGATTCGGTTACGGTCGTATTTATGGGTAGTTCTTCTGTTCCCGTTTCAGGAACCCCTTCAAGCTGTACCCAAAACGATGGAACAGCAACGGCCACCCCGCCGCCGGGTCCGGGACCCTATACCTATTCCTGGGCACCCGGGGGACAAACAAGTCAGACTGCAACCGGTCTGGCCCCCGGTACCTATACCGTTACCATTACCGGCCCCGGAAATTGCACGGCAACAGGAACCGTTACTATTGTTTCTCAGGGAAATGCGGTAGCCGTATTTTCCACAACTTCCGACACCACGGGTTGCGGACCCGTATGTGTGGTATTCGACAACACCAGCGCAAATGCTGTTTCCTGTACCTGGAATTTCGGCGACGGAGGAAGTTCCACTTCCTGTAATCCCACCTATTGCTACACCGTTCCCGGAACCTATTCCGTTACCTTATCGGTTACCGACAATAATGGATGTACCAGTTCAACCATTCATCCCGCTATGGTTACGGTTTACCCCACTCCACAGGCAGGATTTACCTCTAGTCCTCAACCTGCCACCACCGAAAACCCTCAGATTTTCTTTACCAATACTTCCTCTGGTGGCAACACCTATCTTTGGGAATTCGGTGATCCCCAGAACAGCACCTCAAGTTCCCAGAATCCCAATTTTACTTACCCCGATTCCGCCGGTACTTATCTGGTTACGCTGATTGTAACCAATTCTTACGGCTGTACCGATACCATTACACAATTGATTTACATTGAAGGTGAATTTTCATTTTGGTCTCCGAATTCCTTCACCCCTAATGGAGATGGGTTGAATGATGTATTCCTTCCCAAAGGAATTGGCTTTGAGGATGGCTCTTTTGTATTATGGATTTTCGATCGCTGGGGTAATCAGATTTTTGAATCCAGGGACATGAATGTGGGTTGGGACGGAAGAGCTAACGGAGGAAAGAAAATCGCTCAGATTGACACATATGTCTGGAAGGTGGTTGTAAATGATTTTGCCGGAAAAAAACACGAATTTGTGGGGCATGTAAACCTTATCCGCTAAATCCCCCTGCCCTTTTCTTATATTTGCCACTTAACATTTGGATATATGAGAAAAGTTGCGGTTGTATTTTCCCTTTGTTTCCTTTTTCTTAATGCCGGGTATTCCCAGTTAAAGCCCATTCAACCCAAGGTACCGACCACGGTACCGCCTTTTGTAACTGACTACCAATCGGTGGAAGGCGATCCCACGGGAGCCCGGATTTACACACTTTCAAACGGATTAAAAGTTTACCTGAGTGTAAATAAAAATTCTCCAAGGGTTCAAACCTATATAGCAGTAGGCGCAGGGAGTAAAAATGATCCTCGCGATGCCACCGGCCTGGCCCATTACCTGGAACACATGCTTTTCAAGGGCACTGATAAATTTGGAACCCTGGATTATTCTAAGGAAGAGCCTTTGCTGAAAAAAATTGAAGATCTCTACGAAAAATACCGTCAGACAAAAGATTCTAAAAAAAGAAAGGTTTTGTACAGGCAGATTGATAGTTTGAGCGGGGTTGCTGCGAAATATGCCATTGCCAACGAGTACGACAAACTGATGTCTTCCATAGGAGCCAAAGGAACCAATGCTTATACCTGGGTGGAGCAAACGGTTTATGTAAATGACATACCCTCGAACCAAATTGGCACCTGGCTGGAAATTGAAGCAGAAAGATTCCGTAAACCCGTAATGCGAATTTTCCATACCGAACTGGAAGCCGTTTATGAAGAGAAAAATATCTCCATGGATAGTGACCAGGATAAACTTTGGGAGGCCACATTTGAAAATCTTTTTAAAAAGCATACTTATGGCACTCAAACCACCATTGGCACTATTGAGCATTTGAAAAATCCTTCCCTTAAGAAAATCAAAGAATACTACAACAAGTATTACGTCCCCAATAACATGGCGATTTGCATGTCGGGTGATTTTAATCCTGACAGCGTTATTGCTCAAATTCAAAAAACATTCGGAGGCTTTGAGAGAAAACCCCTGAACCCCTTTGTTGCTCCATCCGAAAGCCCCATTAAGTCACCAAGGATTGTAAATGTAGTAGGCCCCAACCCTGAAACCGTTTTACTGGCCTATCGTTTTTCCGGTGCCGGAACCAGGGATGCTGACCTTCTGGAACTTACCGGAAAAATTTTATTCAATGGCACAGCCGGATTGATTGACCTGAATTTAAACCAGAAACAAAAAGTGCTTGCTGCCAATGCCTTCCCCATCATCATGAAGGATTACAGCGCTTTTATTTTGAACGGAGATCCAAAAGACGGTCAAAATCTGGAGGAGGTAAAAAACCTTTTGCTGGCTGAAATAGAAAAATTAAAATCAGGCAACTTCCCCGAATGGATACTTCCAGCCGTTATTGAAAACATACGGCTTGACGACATTCGTCGCTTTGAAAACAATGCCGGCAGAGCTGACGCCTTTGTAAATGCTTTCATTCTGGGGCAAAACTGGCAGGATGTAGTACGACGGGCCGACCGTCTTGCCAAATACACCAAAGCAGATATCCTGGATTTTGTAAAAAAGAATTTCACCAATAATTATGTGGCTGTATTTAAAGAGATTGGAGTAGACCTGAACGTTAAAAAAGTGGAAAAGCCGGAAATTACTCCCGTATCGGTGAACCGCGACAATCAAAGTCCGTTTGTAAAAGCTATTCTTGCCAAAGAGAAAAAAGACATCGAACCTGTTTTCGTCGACTTTTCAAAAGACATCAAAGTTCAAAACCTGAATAAGGAGGTTGATTTCTGGTACACCCAAAACACCCAGAACAATTTGTTCAACCTGACTTTTGTTATAAAAATGGGAGAACGAAACGACCCCTGGGTTCCCATCGCTTATTCGTATTTAAAATATTTAGGAGCCGGAGATAAAACCTCGGAGGAATTAAAGCAGGAGTTTTTCAAGATTGCCTGCGATTATTCCATTGATACCGATAACGAAGAAATTTACATTTCCGTGTCCGGCCTCGACAACAATATGGAGAAGGCGCTCATCCTTCTCAAGCAGCTGATTCAAAATCCATCCGAAGATCCCGAAATATTAAAAAATCTGACTTCCGATATCATTAAAAAACGGGCCGATGCCAAGCTCGACCAAAGTAATATTCTGTGGGGGGGGCTTTATAATCTGGGGGTGTATGGCGAAGAAAATCCCTTCAATACCATAATCCCAACGGAAGACCTGAAAAAGGCCGATAGCAAAAGTCTGATTGAAAAAATAAAAAACACCTTCAGCTTTTCCCATCATGTACTTTATTACGGCCCATCCTCCTTCGAAAACTCCCTGAGTGTAATTAAATCTCAACACACCCTTGCCGACAAATACCTGCCCATTCCACAGCCCCGTAAATTTACCCCGGTGGATCAGAAAGACACCCGTGTTTATCTGGTAGATTTCGATATGAAACAGGCAGAAATCCTGATGGTGAGTAAAGGCCCCGGGTATAACAAGGACCTGATGCCCAAAATCAGGCTGTTCAACGAATATTTTGGAGGAGGCATGTCAAGCATAGTGTTTCAGGACCTGAGAGAATCCAAGGCACTGGCTTATTCGGTTTTTTCTAATTTTTCAATTCCGGAGACCAAAGAAAAACCATTCATTGTTCATGCGTATATCGGAACCCAGGCCGACAAGTTAAATGAAGCGCTGGCCGGCATGATGAATTTATTGAGTGATTTACCCACTTCACCTGTAATGTTCGAGGGAGCCAAAGAATCCCTGCTGCAAAATCTGAGAACCCAGCGGTACACAGGAAACCAGATTCTGATCCAGTATCTCCGGGCCAGAAAACTGGGACTCACGGAAGACATCCGGAAAAAAATATTCGATGAAGGCAGTAATTTATCCCTTCAGGACATAAAAAGTTTCCACGAAGGCAATTATAAGAACCGTAAATACAATATTCTGATTGTCGGAAAAGTGGAAAACATCGACAAAAAGATTTTGCTGAAATACGGACCTGTAAAAGTTTTAACCCTTGAAGAAGTATTCGGGTATTGATTTTTATTCCTGTAATATGTAATATTGCGCTCCACAAATAAACCTTATGAAAAAAATCAAAGTTGCCAATCCTGTAGTTGAACTCGATGGAGATGAAATGACCCGGATTATCTGGAAATTTATCAAGGACAAATTGATACTCCCCTACCTTGAAATTGATATTAAATATTACGATTTGGGTATTGAATACCGCGACAAAACCAATGATGAAGTTACCGTTGAAGCGGCCAATGCCATTAAAAAATACAGCGTAGGTATAAAATGCGCTACCATCACACCCGATGAGGCCCGTGTGCAGGAATTTAACCTGAAGCAAATGTGGAGATCTCCCAACGGAACCATCCGGAATATTCTGGACGGGACTGTTTTCAGGGAGCCTATCGTTTGTAAAAACATTCCCCGTTTGGTTCCCAACTGGACCGCCCCTATTTGTATCGGCCGTCATGCTTTCGGAGATCAATACAGAGCTACCGATACGGTTATTAAAGGAAAAGGTAAATTAACCATGACCTTTACTCCTGAGGATGGCTCCGCCCCTCAGGTATTTGAAGTTTATCAGTTTAAAGGTGATGGTGTTGCGTTAACCATGTATAACACCGACGAGTCGATTCGTGGTTTTGCCTCAAGTAGTATGAACATGGCCTTGCAAAAAAAATGGCCCCTTTTCCTTTCTACCAAAAATACCATCCTTAAAAAGTACGACGGACGATTCAAAGATATTTTTCAGGAAGTATATGAGTCGGGCTTTAAATCCAAATTTGAAGCAGCCGGAATTTATTATGAGCACCGTCTGATCGATGATATGGTAGCCTCTGCCCTGAAACTGAATGGCAATTTTGTTTGGGCTTGTAAAAACTACGATGGTGATGTACAAAGTGATACCGTTGCCCAGGGCTTTGGATCGTTGGGATTAATGACTTCTGTATTGGTTACTCCGGATGGAAAGACCCTGGAAGCTGAAGCAGCACACGGAACCGTTACACGCCACTTCAGAGAGCACCAAAAAGGAAAACCTACTTCTACAAACCCCATTGCTTCCATTTTTGCATGGACTCGTGGTCTGGAGTTTCGAGGAAAACTTGATGGGAATACCGATCTGATTAATTTCAGCCAGCAACTTGAGAAAGTTTGCATTGAAACCGTGGAAAGCGGAAAAATGACAAAGGACCTTGCAGTTTGCATTCACGGGAACAAAGTCAGTCACGGGGAACACTACCTTTATACGGAAGAGTTCCTGAATGCCTTAGATGAAAATCTGAGAAAGAAACTCAGCTGATTCGGGGTTCCTATTCCAACACAAAAACACGCTCGGTTGCCCGGGTAACCGCTGTATAAAGCCAGCGCAGATACTCCTTATCGGGATCCATGGCTCTAACCATTCCCCGGTCGATAAAAACTTCTCTCCATTGTCCTCCCTGGGCTTTATGACAAGTTACAGCGTAGGCAAATTTCACCTGGAGGGCATTAAAGTAAGGATCCGATTTTACCTTCTGAAGTCTGGCCTGTTTTGATTTTATGTGGGCATAATTTTTATCCACCTCAAGGTAAAGATTTCGCATAATTTCCTGCGACAAAGCCGGGCCGGGGGCCTCAAGCACAGAGACAATAATTTTCGCTTCAACCTCAGGTTCCTCCGGTAAATCTGGAAATTTAAAAACAATATTGGCAAAACGAAGTCCGTATTTCTCTTCACTGTTTTTAACTTTCTCAATCCTTACAATATCTCCATTGGCAATAAATCCGGCCTTGCTGTCTTCCGATAGCCAGGAGTAATTGTTTTTTACCACCATTAATAAATCACCAGCGGTAATTTCCTCTTCAAAATTTCTAATTGAAAACCGGATCTGACGGTTAAAACCGTTGGCGGATTTATTGCTGCGACAAACCACAATACAATCTTCCAGCCCGGTTCGTGAATAAGCCGTATTAAGAGCATCAGAAAATTCTCCGTAGGGCAGGAAATGTAAATCCTTTGCCGGAGAAAACTGAAAACCACCGGCAGAAAGGCCCGAGGAAATCATTTCCCTGATTTCGGTAGCATTGGTTAAAATTCCGGAATCCCGGGCTTGCCGTACCACGTCTTGTAAAGTGGCGGAAAATACCTTCAATGCAAATCTGCTTTTCAGCCAGTCAGGGTCTAAGGCCGGAGAAAAGGGAGACCCTACCGGGGGCAACTGCGCCAGATCGCCGCAAAACATCAAACGGCAACGGTTTCCGGAATAAACAAACTCAATCAGATCGTCAAGCAAATTACCGGATCCGAAAATTCCACCCTCAGGGCCTGAATCGCCAATAACCATTGAGGCTTCATCCACGACAAACAAGGTACCTTTCCGGATATTTTCTTTCAGGACAAACTGCTCCACCCCTCCCTTGCGGGAAAGGGAATAGATATATCGGTGAATGGTTTGCGCACCGGTTCCGGAATAGGAAGACAAAACTTTAGCTGCCCTGCCGGTGGGAGCCAGAAGCACAATATTCGATGAAAAACAACGTACCAGGGCAGAAATGAGTGTAGTTTTTCCAGTACCCACATAACCCCTCAACACAAACGCAGTTTTTGGGTCGGTGTCAAGAAAAAACTTTTCTATTTCACCGGCCGCCTCCCCTTGTCCCTGCGTTGGATCATGGCCAATGGCCCCTATTATTCTATCAAAGTATGACAATCCAGCTGTTTTCCATAAAGATAAGGTATGGTTTTATTTAGTATTTTTATTTCTTTGAACAAACCATGGAATCTGCCACTTCAGAAGGGAAAACCAAGCCTCTCGACAAGGCTGTTTTAGACAGGATCAACCCTGTTACAAGCAGCCTGTGGCTGCATTTTAATGAGCACTATCTGAATGTTTTGGTTTTGGAAAAAAGCGGCCAGGAATTAATATTTGAGACCGGCTTTTCAGACATCTGGAATCAGAACCCCGGAACTATTCTGGCTGAAATCTCCCAACAAGCTCCTGTCCTGAAGGAAAAATTTTCCACCTCAGGTGCAATTTTTACCGGGGCCTTCGACAGCCTTATTCCCGACAACCTTATTTCAGGAGGAGATGCCGGTGTACTGCAGAATTTCCTCTCGGAAAACAAAAATACTGAAGCGCCAAAAGAAGGATTGGGGATTCCCCAATTAGGAGCCAGGGTTATTTTTTCCCCTCCTTTGCATGCCAAAGCCTTGAAAGAGGCCTTTTATCTGCCCGGTGGTATTAATCATTCCTCCCAGTTTTCTATCCCCTTCGGACTTCAGCACAACAAAAACTCACAGAGCAAAAAGGTAATTTGTTTTATATATCCGGGCTGGGTGGAAATTATGGCCTTCAATGGTTCAAAACTTCAGCTCTATAACGGCTTTGGTTTTCAAACTGAAACCGACTGCCTTTATTTCATCATGGGTAGTTTTGATGCCCTGGGCTTTAACCCTGAGAATACTCCCCTTGAACTGGCCGGAGGTTCTGCTATGGCTCCTGAAATCAAAAAATCTCTGGAAAAATACGTGCGTTACATATCTTTTATCCCTTTGCCCGGAACCCTTAAAAAGGGAGCCGTACAAAATGATCTTAAGGAATCCGAAAAAGGAGTTTTCCTTATTCACTCTCAATGCGCATAATAGGAGGCACGCATAAACGCATCCGAATAGACGCACCCAAAAATCTACCCCTGCGTCCTACCACCGATTTTGCCCGTGAAACCCTATTCAATGTTTTAGAACACTCCATGGACCTTTCATCCCTCAGGGTTATTGATTTGTTTTCCGGAACAGGAGCTATCTCCTTTGAGTTTGCCAGTAGGGGTGCTATGGAAATTTTGGCTGTTGACCGATTGCCACAGGCCCTTTTATTTACCCGGAAAAAAGCACAAGAATTGGGGTTTGTGAGTATCAAAACCCTGAAGTCAGATGCGCTCCGGTTTTTAGCCGAAAATAATACCTCTGCAGATTTAATCTTTGCCGACCCCCCTTTTGATTTTGAACAGTACAATGAACTGATAAGCAAGGTATTACAATCGCAATCTTTGAAACCCGGTGGTCTTTTTATCGTAGAACATTCCAGCCGCAATGATTTTTCGGAAAGGGAATGGTTTTTGAAAAAGAAAACCTGCGGGGCCATTTCATTTTCATTTTTTACAAAAAGCCAGGCATGAAAAAAACAGCTCTTTTTCCGGGATCTTTTGATCCGATTACCCGCGGGCATCAGTCGGTGATTCTCCGCGCCCTGCCACTATTCGACGAAATTATTATCGGCATTGGAACCAATTCGGGGAAAACCCCTATGTTCTCGCTCGAACAAAGAATAAAATATGCAAAAAAAGTATTTGCAGGCATAAAAGAAATCAGGGTAGAACCCTACTCCGGATTAACCCTCGATTTTTGCCGGAAAACAGGAGCCGGGTTTTTACTCAGAGGACTAAGAACCTCAGGTGATTTTGAATTCGAACGGGTTATTGCCCATATGAACCGTGATATGAATCCGGAAATAGAAACCATTTTCCTGCTTACGGTTCCTGAATATTCACATGTAAGCTCTTCGGTGGTAAGAGAAATTTTAAAAAACAATGGAGATGTTTCCCGCTTTATTCCTGAGGGTCTCAAACTTGATTAATGTCCAGGATAAAACTCATATTCTTTTTAATTTTTGCCGGCTTGAATCAAAGTCAGGCATCGGAAGCCCGGCTTGCCGGGAAAGCCGATCCTGAGTATTTCAACCGCGAAATTATTGCCTGGACACCCGGAGATCCGGTTTCCCATTTTGAAAAAATAATCGGTCGAGACACCATATCATCAAAGGGATTTTTCTCTTTCACTTTTAAGCTGGATCATACCATTCCCCTCTATCTGCGAACCGGAAATGTGCAGGCCAGGCTTTACATTCAACCCGGAAAAAAATACAAAATAGGCCTTTTAAAAAAAGATCCCTCCGTAACCGGAACTTTTGGCAACCCTGCACCCGTTGAACTTGTTTTCATGGACGCCGACTCAACCGAGTTGAACTTTTTGATTCGGGAAGTAGATAATGCCATCAACAAACTGCTGTCGAAACAAAAAGGAAGTCCCATTGCCGACCAGCGGCCGACTCAACTAAAAAAAGATAGCGTGGAACTAAAGACGCCTCAAAATCTTAAACTTCTCCACAAAATCGATTCCCTTGAAAAAGAGCTTTCCGGACTTTTGAAAATCTCCTCCGACCCCTACTTTAAAAAATATTTCGCCTCAGCCTTTGGTATTACCCGGCTTCCTCTCCTTTCAGGAAAAACATTTTTTGAAAAATACCTTAAAGGACAAGGGGCAGACTTAAGTCATTTTGAAAACACCTGGATGTGGAGCCGCTATTTCGAGGCTGAATTTGAGTCCCGGCTCTATGGACAAAAAGCCATTGGAATTATTCAAAGTGAAAACCTGAAAGAGTTTTCCGCCCTTCTTAAGTCCAAGTATTTTGTTTTGACAGACACACTGAGAGACCTCCAAACCCTTACCCTTTTATCGGCAGCCCTTAACATTAAAAACCACAAGAAGGAAAATGTATGTCGTATGACCCAAAGCCTGAAAGGGGAATCTGCCATTAGTCTTATTCAGGCATTCTGCGAAAATCTAAGCCGCAAATCCTTTTCCCTGATTCCCGGTGCACATGCTCCCCAGTTTTCCCTTCCCGACAAGAACCAGGTTTTTAACACTATTCCCACTAAGGATCAAAAACACACCTACCTTATTTTCTGGCGGTCTGATATTAAGGAATGTGAAGAATTATTCTTTTTCATTCCTGAACTTAAAAAGAAATACGGGGCCAAAATTAATTTTGTTGCCATAAATATGGATCCGAAACCCGACGACATGTCGAAGTTCCTTCAGCGATATCCGAAATACGACTGGCTGTTTCTCTATGGAGGGAATGATTTGTCGCTCACTGGCATATACCAGGTTAAAGCCTTCCCACTTTGCTATCTGGTAAATACGTTCGGAAGATTCAGTCATTCTCCCGCCCCTGAGCCGGGAGCGGAACTCGAAAAGATTTTTGAAGACATCCGAAAAAAAGGACAAAAAGGATTCCTCCCAGGGCAAAAAGAAAATTAGGATCCGCTTCTTTTTTCCAGCTCCTTTTCAATAGCCGCCAAATTAATATTTCGGGCCCGCAGCAGCACCAACAGGTGGTACATTAAATCCGCGGTTTCCGAAATCAATCTTTCATCGCTCCCCGACTCGGCCTCTAATAAGATTTCCGAAGCTTCCTCTCCAACCTTCTGGGCAATTTTCTTCAATCCGGAATTAAACAACCTGCTGGTGTAGGATTTTTCATCACCTGATTCCTTACGGCTCTTAATAATTTTTTCCAGTGATTTCAAAGTGAATGAGTTTTCATCAAAACAATTCGGTGTATTTAAATGACAAACGGGTCCGGTTGGATTGCCAAACACCAGGATGGTATCTGAGTCGCAATCGACCATAAGTTTCTCCACTTCCACATAATTCCCTGATGTTTCTCCTTTCACCCATAATGCATTACGGGACCGGGAAAAAAATGTCAGCTTTCGGGTTGATTCCGTCAGTTTATAACTTTCTTCGTTCATATACCCGAGCATCAGCACTTCCCGGGTTAAAGCGTCCTGAACAATGGCAGGCAGCAAACCTGAAGTTCCTTTATTAAAATCCGGTGTTCTCATGGTTACAATCTTATTTCAAGGTTATTGTCTTTGAGGAATTCTTTCAATTCGGAAATTTTTAGTTCGTTTCGGTGAAAAATACCTGCAGCCAATGCGGCATCAGCATTTCCCCGGGTGAAAACATCCAGGAAGTCAACTGGACTTCCGGCTCCACCGGAGGCGATCACAGGAATACCGGCTAAACCGGAAATCCGTGAAACATTCTCGATGTCGAATCCTGCCCCGGTTCCATCGCGGTCAATTGCAGTTAATAAAATTTCCCCGGCACCTGAATCAATTATTTCTTTTACCCATTGGATAAGCTTCCTGTCGGTTTTTTTCTTTCCACCGTGCGACATCACCATTGGAGTACCATTTAAAAGCATGTAATCAACCGCCACAACCACGCATTGAGATCCGAAGCGCCGGGCAATATCTGATATAAGCGAAGGGCGAAGCAGGGCAGCCGAATTTAGGCTTATTTTATCGGCGCCCGACTCCATCAGTTTTTCAACATGTCCGATTTCGCTGATTCCACCCCCTACGGTAAACGGAACATCTACAACTCCGGCCACCTCCTCAATTACCTTGAAAATGGTGCCCGTATTTTTTACGCTTGCTTCGATATCCAGAAAAACCAACTCGTCAGCACCCTGCCGGCAATAAAGCGTTGCCATTTCAACGGGACTCCCAAGCGGAACCATTCCCGAGAAATTTACTCCTTTCACGGTAGTGTTCCCTATGACATCCAGACAGGGAATAATTCTTTTCGCTAATCCCATAGTCTGAAATTTTTAAAATCCGGTTTTTCCGACAAAGGATTCCCGAACAAAGACTTCCCCAGAATGGCACCTTTACAACCCAGATTATGCAATGAAACAAGGTCTTCCTGATTTCTAACGCCACCGCTGGCAATGAGATTAATCTTTGGGAAATCCCCCAAAATCTGCTTATAAAGGGCAAGAGATGGCCCCTCCATCATACCATCTTTACTAACATCCGTACACATTACTCCATAACATTTATTAAGGGGCAATAGTTTTGCCATATCAGCAAATGAAAAGGAGGAATCCACAGTCCACCCTTTCAATTGTACCTTGCCATTTTTTACATCCAGGGCAGCCAAAATACGGTCCAGATTCAATTCAGCAAAAACCGAATCAGAAAATTCCCGATCTGAAACAAGGGAAGTTCCCAAACAAAGAATATCGGCTCCGGAAGAAATTACGGATCTCACATCAGTAAGCGTACGGATCCCACCTCCGAAATCAATCACCAGATTTGTCTTTGCTTTTATGGTTTCCAGCAATTCCAGGTGAACCGGTTTTCCGGATTTCGCCCCATCTAGATCCACCATATGCAGCCGTGAAAAACCTTTTTGCTCAAGCTCAAGGGCAAATTGCAAAGGATCGGTATGAAACACCCGGGCCGTCTGAAAATCTCCTTTTTTAAGCCTGACTGCCTTTCCATTTATTAAATCAATTGCAGGAATCAGCTCCATGTTATAAACTCAAAAAATTAGTAATAATACGATAGCCTTCCGGTCCGCTTTTCTCAGGATGGAACTGAACCCCAAAAAAATTATCCCTTTCCACGGCGGCGGAAAATTCAGTTCCATAATGGGAAAATCCACTGGTACAATTTACCACCGGCAAATAAAAACTGTTTACATAATATACATAAGCACTCTCAGTTACATTCTTAAATAAGGGTCCCTTCAAATTATAAATTCTATTCCAGCCAATCTGAGGAACTTTGAGTTCACCCTTAAACTTAAGGACATTTCCATCCACGATGCCAAGTCCACGGGCATTCCCCTCTTCGCTGGCCGAACACATTATTTGCATACCCAGACAAATTCCCAAAACCGGATTTTTAAATCCTCTGATCAGCTCGGCCAGGTTCTCTGCTTCCAGAAACCGGCTCAATTCTCCTGCATGACCAACACCGGGTAGAATTAACTTATCGGCCTTGTTTAATGTATCGGGGTCGCTGGTCAGAACCGGAGTAATGCCAAGTCGTTTCAAGGCAATTTCCACCGATTTAACGTTTCCCGCAGGGTATTTCACCAGACAAACTTTCATAACAATCCTTTGGTAGTGGGAATTTCATCATTGTCGTTACCCCTTTCCAAACATCCTTTTAAACATTTACCAAATGCCTTAAAAACCGATTCAATTTTATGGTGGGTATTTTCGCCCAGCACTTCAATGTGAAGGGTACAGGAAGCCGCATCGGAAAAAGACTTAAAGAAATGGGATAGCATTTCCACAGGAAAATCACCTACTTTATCACGGGTAAACTTTCCCTCAAACCTCAGCCAGGGTCTGCCCCCAAAATCCATGGAAAAGCGACACTCTGCATCATCCATGGGAAGTACGAAGGCATATCGCCCGATCCCTTTCTTATTTCCGGCCGCTCTTTTAACCGCCTCACCGAGGGCAAGAGCAGTGTCCTCTATGGTGTGGTGCTCATCAATTTCAAGGTCTCCTTTAACATCAAGCTCCAGACTGAAACCTCCATGGCGACAAAACTGCTCCAGCATGTGGTCAAAAAATTTCAGTCCGGTATTAATTTTGTACGACCCGGTTCCATCAGGATTGAACCAAAGCCTGATTTCGGTTTCGTTTGTTTTCCGGCAATGCTCAACAATACGGTCATTAGTTTTTAAGAAATAATAAATTTCCTTCCAGGAATCGGGGTTCAAAGCAATAATATCTTTGAGCTCCGCAGGAACAGGAACTTCCTTATTATAATATTGCCGGATGTAAATTGCCCGGCATCCCAGATTTGACGCAAGGTAACAATCCGTCAGCCTATCCCCTATGGTAAACGAATTTTTTAAATCCCATGCACCTGAAAGGTATTCCGTGAGCATCCCTGTGCCCGGTTTCCGGGTTGGAGCATTATCGCTTTCAAAGTGAGGGTCAACATGAACCGTTCGGAATACAATTCCTTCATTTTTTAATGCGGAAAGGATAAAATTCTGAATAGGCTCAAAAGCCTGCAAGGGATACTTTTCCGTGCCGAGACCATCCTGATTGGTAACCATTACCAATTCAAAATTTAACTCTCTGCATATTTTACCCAGCCAGGTAAAAACACCGGGCATAAATTCAAGTTTACTGAAACTATCAATCTGAAAATAATCCTGAGGTTCAATAATCAGAGTACCGTCACGATCAATAAAAAGAGCCTTTTTCATTTTATATTTCCTTTAATTCCTTTAGCAAATTACGATTTTCATCGGGTGTTCCCAGGGTAATACGCAAACATCCTTCGCATCCCGGCACCTTACTTCGGTCGCGCACCAGAAATCCCTTCCCCAGCAGATTCCGGTAAACCTTTGCAGGGTCCCTGAATCGAACAAGAAAAAAATTGGCCTCTGAAGGATAAACTAAAACAACTTCAGGCACTTGACGAAGCTGTGTGTACATAAATTCCCGTTCGCTAATAAACTCCTCCTTATTTGAATTGCTTTCCTGCAACAACCTCAATGCCTCCTGCTGGCTGAATGCATTGATATTATAAGGAGGCTTGGCCTTTAACAAAACGGCAGTTAACCGGGGATCGCTCAGGGCATAACCTATTCGTAAGCCGGCCATCCCGTAAAACTTACTCAGGGTTCTCAAAACAACCAATTGCCCATTCAAAAATTCCGGATCGGGGGAATTTACCCGGGAAGAAAATTCCATATAGGCCTCATCCATTACCAGAAGTACGCTTTTGTCCTTTATTTTCTGTAGTAGCGGTCCCGGATCAATAAGATTGCCGCTGGGGTTATTCGGGTTGCAAACAAAAATGATTTTCAGATTATCCCAATTCACGCGGGAATCCCAGTCAAACGGAATCTGAAATTCTGAATCAAGAGAAACTCTTTGAATTTCTACATTGTTTAAGCCAGCGCAAAACTCATACATCCCATAGGTAGGAGTAAAAATCAGCACAGAATCCTGACCGGGATTGCAAAAGCAGCGAATCAAAAGGTCAATGGCTTCATCGCTGCCGTTTCCTACAAAAACATTTTCCGGCGAGAGGTTATATTTCCCGGCAATTACAGCTCTTAAAGCTCTGGATTGCGGATCGGGGTAGGAAGCAAATTTATTTCCCCGGGAAAGAGAAAGCCGGTTTTCATTTGCATCCAACAAAACTTTTCCTTCCGAGTCGGCTTCGTCGCGTGCGCTGGAATAGGCTTTAAGGGCCCGGATGTTTTGCCTTAAAATATTTTCAGGATTAAACATTTTGCAGACGTTTTAAAATTGAATTTGCGTGGCCTTCGAGCCCTTCCAGTCTGGCAAGAAGCCTAACCGGGGGACCCACTTTCAGCAGACTGGCCCTATTAATAGTTTGCCAGGTCATTTTTTTCATAAAAGATTCGGTACTTACTCCACCATAAACCCTGGCAAAACCGCCCGTCGGCAGACAGTGGTTGGTTCCCGAAGCATAATCGCCCAAAACCTCACAGGACAAAGAACCCAGAAAAACAGAACCGGCATTTCGTACGAGGGGTAACCATCTGGCCGGATTTTTAACCTGAATACTCAAATGTTCGGGAGCGTAGTTGTTTATAAATTCCATACCCGTTTCCGGTTTTGTAAAATACATAGCAAAGGATCGTTTCAACGATTTCAGGGCCATTTCCTTCCTTGGTAAGGTCAAAATTTGATTATCAACTTCCCGAACCACCTCTCGAATTAATTTCTTACTGTCGGTAACCAGAAAAACCTGACTATCGGGACCGTGCTCGGCTTGTGCAATAAGGTCTGCTGCGATAAACTCAGGGTTTGAAAATTTATCTGCAAGCACTACCAATTCCGAGGGCCCTGCAAGGAAATCAATCTCCACCCCCTGGTTTCGGATTTCTGATTTTGCCCCGGTTACCCATTTATTTCCGGGACCGAAAATTTTATTTACGGGTTTAAATTTACCGAAGCCGTAACCCAGGGCTCCGATAGCGGGAATGCCTCCCAGTTTCAGCACTTCATCAATTTCAAGTTCCCTGATGATAAAAGCCAGTTCGGGAGAAAATGTGGAATTTGCTTTTAGGGGTGTTGAAACTGCAATCTCCTTTACTCCGGCAATACGGGCAGGCACCCCGAGCATAATGAGGGTGGAAAATAAGGGTGCCGTTCCTCCCGGAATATACAAACCCACCCGGTCGAGCGGATTCCAGCTTGCCCCGCAAACTAATCCCGGAAGAATCTCCACATTTCGGTTTTCAGGTAGCAGTTGTGTGTGGAACTTATCAATATTCCGCATGGCCAGGAGAATGGCTTTACGGCTTTCCCCGGAAACTTTTCCCGCAGCAATTCTCAATTCATTTGGATTGGTAAAAACCGGTTCGGGCATTTTTTCTCCGAGGGAGGATAAAACGGACCTGATTCCATATTCGCCCCGGAGTCTGACTTTTTTTAGCATCTCCCGGATTTTTTCCATTTCAGCCAGGGTGCAGGTGCCCGGACGAAGAGTAAAAGGACCCCATTTTTTACGGGGTAAGTTTTCAAAATATCTCATCTTAAACAATCATATTTTCAATAGGAATAACAAGAATACCTTCCGCACCTTCTTTCTTTAGTTTCATGGTAATATCCCAGAAATCATCCGCGTTAACAACAGAGTGAAGCGATGACCATCCCTCGGTTGCAAGGGGAAGTATGGTGGGAGCTTTTATCCCGGGGATAATTTTTGTAATGGCAGCAATTTTTCCATTCGGGGCATTCAACAAAATATATTTGTTTTTCTTTCCCTGACGGTTGGCTCTTACCCGAAAAATTAAGCGATCCAGGATATCCCGTTTTTCCCCATTCAGATTTTGATTGGCCACAAGAACGGCCTGACTTTTAAGAATGGTTTCAACCTCTTTTAATCCGTTTGAAAGCAGGGTGCTTCCTGTACTGACCAGATCGCAGATAGCATCGGAAAGTCCAATCCCCGGCGCAATTTCCACGCTTCCTCCAATGCCGTGAATCTCCGCCTTAATATTGTTGGATTTTAGGAAGGAACTCAATATTTCAGGGTAGGAAGTGGCAATTCTTTTTCCCTGAAAGTAGGTAAGCCCTGCATAGTTTGTTTCCCGTGGAATGGCCAGGGAAAGGCGGCAGGTTCCAAACCCAAGCTTTTCTTCTACCTGAAGATTTTCGATGCCTTTTTCCGCCAGCACATTTTCACCTACTATGCCGCAGTCGGCCACCCCATCACGGATATAACCCGGAATATCATCGTCGCGAAGGAACAATACTTCCACGGGAAAGTTCTCGGCCCGGGTTTTCAGGCGGCCGTTCCCTTCTATCAGATTAAACCCGCAAAAAGACATCAGCTCAAGGGAGCTTTTATTTAAGCGGCCCGATTTCTGAATGGCAATGGTTAATTTCATATCTATGGATTTAAAATAAAAAAGGCTTTCTTGATTCAAGAAAGCCGGCTACTATTTATTTGTTAAAGTATATTAAATAAGGAATGGCTTTCCCAGGAAATGGAAGCCATGATGATGAAGTATATTTATATTTGCCTTCACAGGATACAAATGTAAACAATTTATAATATCCACCAAAAAATGAAAAAATCAACACAATTACTATTCCTTTCAGCCTTTTGCTTGTTTGGATTTACCTCCGACAAACCTGCCTACAAGGTATTTACCGGCAAGGGAAAGGAAACCGACTACAAAACACTGTTAAAGGAGGCCGAAAAATCGGATGTTATATTTTTCGGGGAATTTCACGATAACCCCATTTGCCATTGGCTGCAGGCCGAGTTAATGCGCGATTTATACAAATCAAAAGGGGATTTGCTCTTGATGGGGGCCGAAATGTTTGAAGCCGACAATCAAATGGCTCTGAATGAATACTTAAAGGGTTTGATCAGCGAAAAAACCCTGAAGGACGAGTCTAAGATTTGGCCCAATTACAAAACAGACTATAAGCCCCTTCTTGATTTTGCCCGTGAAAAAAAGCTACCCTTTATTGCTACCAATGTACCCCGGCGGTATGCGAATCTTGTGTATTCCAAAGGCACGGGTATTTTAGACAGCCTCGAATCCGGAAGCAAAGCCTTTTTACCCCCTCTCCCCTTTCCCTACGATCCCGAGCTGAAATGCTATAAAGATATCTTCGCCTCAGCCGGAGGGCATGGGGGTGAAAACCTCCCCAAATCACAGGCCCTGAAAGACGCTACCATGGCTCATTTCATTGCCCTAAATTTTACTAAAGGCAAAACATTTCTGCATTTTAACGGGACCTACCATTCCAATTTTAATGAGGGGATTGTATGGTACCTGAAAAAGTACCGGCCAGAACTGAAAATCATGGTGATTTCATCTTCCCTGCAAAAGGAATTGGCAACGCTTGATAAAGAATCCATTGGCAGTGGTGATTTTATTATTTGTACTCCCGAATCCATTACCCGAACCCATTGAAAAAGAGCAAAGAAAAAATCCGCTGCCCCTGGTGCCTTTCCCACCCGATTTATATAAAATATCATGATGAAGAATGGGGCGTTCCTGTATATGACGACCGTTTGCTGTTTGAGTTTTTGATTCTGGAAGGATTTCAGGCCGGCCTGAGCTGGTTAACGGTTCTGAAAAAAAGGGAAAACTTCAGAAAGGCTTTTGCGGGTTTTGATGCAAAAAAAATTGCCCGGTTTGATCAAAAAAAAGTGGAGCGCCTGATGCAGGATACCGGAATAATAAGAAACCGCTTAAAAATAGAAGCCGCCATAAACAATGCCAGACTCTTTCTTAAAATTCAAAAGGAATACGGCTCCTTCAGCAAATTCATCTGGTCCTTTACCGGAGGAAAAACCCTGGTAAATAAACCAAAAACCATGAAAGATATTCCCTCTACTTCCCGGGAAAGTGATGAAATGAGCAGGGTATTGGGCAAAATGGGCTTTAAATTCCGGGGATCTACCATTTGTTATGCATTCATGCAGGCAACGGGAATGGTTAACGACCACCTTATTACCTGCTATAAAAGAAAAAAATAATGGTTTATTTCCCTTTCTCGATTTGAGAAGACAACTCTTCCCAGGCCTTCATCCGCGATTCCAGTTCAGCGCCGGATTTCTCATATCTTGCGTACAGGTCTTTATCGTTTAAAACCTGAGCACACAATACAGGGTCGGCCAACTTATTATTTATGTCGGCAATAAACACCTCAAGTTCCGAGATTTCCTTTTCGAGTTTATTCAATTCATTCTGAATTCGCCGCTGCTCCTTTTCCGCTTCCTTTTTTTCCTGAAAAGCAAGGTTTGCATCTGTGGGAACCGGGGGTGGCGAGCTTTTCTTTTCCTGGTCCTTTTTCTCCAGCTCTTTCAAAGAGCGAATTTTCCGGGCCTGTATATATTCGTTTACATCACCAAGATACTGATAAACGGTTCCGTTCCGGAATTCAAAAGTTTTGTTTGTCAGTCCTTGCAGAAAATCCCGGTCGTGGGAAACCACTATCAGGGTTCCATCGTATTTCATCAGTGCTTTTTTCAACACCTCCTTGGAGCGCATATCCAGGTGATTGGTAAGTTCGTCCAGCACCAGGAGAGAATAAGGTTCCAACAATAATTTACACATGGCCAGCCTCCCTTTCTCGCCTCCGGAAAGCACTTTAACCTTTTTATCAATGTCATCGGCACCGAACAAAAACGACCCTAACAGATTCCGCACCGATTTCCGGATATCGCCAATGGCAATGTCATCAATGGTTTCAAAAACAGTTTTGTTTTCATTCAGAATTTCCGCTGCATTCTGGGCATAGTAACCAATGTTTACACTGGCTCCGATAGTTAAAGCTCCTTCGCCTTTCTCCACCCCTGCTATCAATTTTACCATTGTCGATTTTCCTTCTCCGTTTCTTCCGACAAAAGCAACTCGGTCGGATCGTTCAATGGTAAAATCAACCCCGGAAAAAATAGATCTGGTTTCATATTTCTTGGAAACTTTATCCGCTTCAACTACGGTTCGTCCGGAACGGGGTGCCGGGGGAAAGAAAAACCGAATGGCACTGGTGTCTTCATTATCAATTTCGATGGTTTCCAGCTTTTCAAGCTTTTTAATAAGCGATTGGGCAAAACTTGCTTTGCTGGCCTTGGCCCTGTATTTGTCAATGAGAGCTTCGGTTTTGTCGATATATTTTTGCTGGTTCTTATAAGCAGCCATCTGAGTATCTCTCCTTTCCTTTCTCAATTCAAGGTAGCGGGAATAGTTGGCCTTATAATCGTGAATTTTACCCAGAGATATTTCCAGCGTTCTGTTCGTCAGATTATCTAAAAAAGCCCGGTCGTGGGAAACCATTACCACGGCTCCAAAATAATCTTTCAAAAATTCTTCAAGCCATTGGATAGACTCAATATCCAGATGGTTGGTCGGCTCGTCGAGCAATAATAAATTGGGGCGCTGCAAAAGCAATTTTGCAATTTCCACCCGCATCCGCCAGCCACCACTGAACTCATCCGTCAATCGGGAAAAATCTTCCCTTTTGAATCCAAGACCCAAAAGTGTTTTCTCAACTTCGGCATCTTTTGAATAAGCACCCGCCAAATTCAGCCTTTCGGTAATCTCGTGCAATTCATTTATCAAATTCATGTAGGCATCGGATTCATAATCCGTCCTGGTTACGAATTCCTCATTAATTTCCCTTTCCCTTTGTTCGAGTCTTAAAATTTCAGAAAAGGCCGACATGGCTTCATCGAAAACGGTCTTGCCCAGATTATGTTTCATGTCCTGGGGCAGGTAGCCTATTGTAAAGCCTTTGGGCATTGCTACTTCACCGCTATCGGGCTTTTGGTCACCGCATAGAATTTTCAACAGGGTGGACTTTCCTGCTCCGTTTCTTCCAGCCAGTCCGATCCTGTCCCTCTCATTAATAAGGAATGATATGTCCTCATACAGAGGAACCCCTCCAAAACTTACCGTTAAATTATTTACTGAGATCATTGTAAATCGACATTATTTCATCATTTTCCACTACAAAGGTACCTTCTTTTTCTTCCTTTGCCAATTCAGCCATAACCGTAGCCACGGCACGGGCATTTACCGCCCGGTACTTTTTGAGCTTCCCAATAAGCATAAAAGAAAAGAGTGGAAGAATAAGCTGCATCAGTTTTTCGCCGAATCGCAGTTCCTTTCTTTCTCCCAGTAAAAGGCCGGGTCTCAAAACAACCAGCTGGAAAAAATTCATTTCTCTCAGTTTCTTTTCAGTTTCGCCCTTTACCCGGAGGTAAAAATTCCCGGTATCAGGATCGGCTCCCAGGGAAGATTGAAAAAAGAACCGGCTACCCTGCTTTTGGGAGAAAATACCGGCTAAGGAAAGTGGAATTCCGACATCTATCCGGTAAAATTCTTCCCGGCTTCCGGCTTTATTGATGGTAGTTCCAAAAAGACAAAATACATCGGCCCTTTCAAATCCATTCGAAAAACCCTCCACATACCTTTCATCGTGTGCAACAACAACTTCTCTAGCTTCCAATGTTTGGGGCTTGGTTCTTCCCAGGAGGACTATTTTGGAATAAATACCATCCCGGTTTAGAATTGTCCTAAGGAAACTTCCGGTTAGCCCGGAAAAACCCAGAATTATGGCAGTATCATTTCTTTTCATGAAAAATTCTTCCCCATATGGTATTAAAATATTCGAACCGGGCCCTTCTCCAGTTTCCCTTTTCAACGATCAGGGTTCCGTTATCGGAGGAAGACAAAAGAAAGGAAAATACGAAGGGCGCCTGAGGATCCACCCAACCTCCCATTTGTCCAAACCGTAAATCACACAAATACAATCCATCCGTTTGCGGGTCAACCAGGTAAAAACCTTTGGTAAAACTTATTAGTTTCTCAAGGTCGGGAACCGTTCCAAATTTTTCCAGTAACTCTTTTCGGGCAGGAATAAAGCTGAAATCAGGTTTGGATTTATCAAAAACAGAACGGTAAGACACATAATATCCCGAATCCACATCCGCAACATATCCTGACAGGAAGGAGTTCAGGGGGGTTGCAAAAGCCATATCTTTCACGGGAACAATCCCCTTTTCTTCCAGCGATTTCCGAAGGGCGTGCACATTCAGTTGTTGGGTGAGAACCGTAAATAACAAGTAGGCAGTTGAAATTAAAACTCCCCTTTTTGCCCAGGAAAATCTGGCCTCATGATTCCTGCCTGCCCGCAGCACCATTATGATGCAAAAAAGAAAAGGAAGCGTATAAAGGGGATCAATTATGAAAATGGAATTTATGTCGAAGCGGTAGTCGGAAAAGGGAAGAAATAAGGGGGTTCCGTATCCGGTAAAAGCATCGAGGAGTGGATGCGTAAAAATTCCACAAAACGATAAAACAATCCAATCTCTTAGTCTTGCGGCTGAAGTGGGATGGATTTTTCGGATGAGAAAACCCAACATGGGGGCCACCAAAAAGGCGAAGAAAACAGAGTGTGAATAACCACGGTGGACAAAGAGTTGATCAACCGGTGAAAAAAAAGGATTTAATACAACATCAAGGTCAGGAATGGTTCCTGCCACCCCACCCCAAAAAAGGGCTTTATTTCCTGCTTTTCTTCCCAGGACTAATTCACCGCATGCGGCACCCAGAACTATTTGTGTCAGCGAATCCAAGGGGCAAAATTAATCATATAAAGCGGGGTAATTTATATATTTAAGCATGGTAAAAACTGAAAAATCAACCTTTCAATTCCTTTCGGAACTGAAGAAAAACAATAACAAAAAATGGTTCGACCGAAATCGGGACAGGTATCTCCAGGCCAAAAAGAATGCAGAAGAAATTTCAGCCTTAATGCAGCAGATATTATCCAGGTCGGACGCTTCTTTTCGGACCCTAGATCCCAAAAAATGTCTTTTCAGAATTTTCAGGGATGTGAGATTTTCTAAAGACAAGCGTCCCTATAAAACGCATTTTGGCATTTGGATGACTCCGGGAGGCAAGGATCCGTTTTCTCCGGGGTATTACCTGCATATTGAACCCGGCGATTCATTTTTTGCCGGTGGGTTGTATATGCCACAAGGAGAGGCCTTATTTAAGGTCAGGCAGGAAATCGATTACAACCTGAGGGATTTCAAAGCCTTACTTAAGCAAAGTGCCTTCAAAAAGCACTTTAAGGGCTTGGATGAATCGGAGCGATTGAAAAAGGCCCCTCGGGGTTTTGACCCGGAAAGTCCGGCCCTGGAATTTTTAAAAATGAAAAGCTTTACCGCTTCTTCGGTTATTTCCGGTTCTCAAATGACGGGTTCCGGATTAGAAAAACAACTTGAAGCCAAAATAAAAGCTCTTAAGCCCTTACATTGCTTTTTACGGGAGGCTCTGGCATAAAAAAACTCCCGTTTCCGGGAGTTTTTAAAAAAGTTCTGCGATGGGTTTAGAAGTGCCACAAATCGTGCTCTATAATAAACAGATCGTCTTTAATACGGTCGGCTTCGAGGAGGGCGTCGATATTCTGGGCATACTGATAAACCTGACGGTTGTAAACGTTACTTTCCTTAAAAATAAAACTTGAGAAAAGTCGCTTATGGAAAATGTCGTCGAAGGTTCTTCGTTCTGCGTCGTTAAAGCGGTTAAACACTTCGTACTGGGCGAAATAAGGGCGACATTCGGGGAAATAAAGCCAGAATAGGGCTTCATAGGACCGGAATTCACCTGTATTTTCATCTTTCTTTTCAATAAGAGGACAAATGCCAATAATACGAACATCCATTACCGACCTTTGCTTATCAAAAAACCAGTCTTCTTTCACCCAATATCTCACCACCTGTTGCGATTCAATAGCTCTTGGAACGAGGATGGTATCGATATCACCGGTATTAGGGTTTTGCGAATAGGATGTATCCATCCGGTTCAGCTTTGCCTTAACCTGGGAAAGGGGCATTTCGTACTGAAATTCATCATCGAACACCGGATTATCATAAGCGTGCAGGGCACCCTCTTCCAGTCCTTTCTTAATAATATAGAAAAGGCTGAAGCGATTCTTTTTGGGTTCGTTTTCGTAATTGTAGATCGGGAGGTTTAATTTTTCCCTAACATCAATTACTCTCCAGATTCTTTTTGCCCACATTACATCGGCCTCTCTTAGGAAGGTGTAATCAATCGGCTTCCTGTGGTTGATATGCTCACGCACATAGGGTCCGTCTCTCGGCGCATTCGGGTTGATTACCGATTGCGCATCCAGAGTTCCCGGAACAACCAGGAAAAGGAGGGCAAACAGGACAACGCTGATGAATTTTTTCATGGCTTTTATTTTAAATTACTTTCAGAGCCAATCCGGGAATGGTTCGAATCGACCCATCGGGTCCTTTAACCTTTACCTGATCGATATAAACTTTAGAACCGGATTTTGATTTTGAAAGTATCATTTTCTGTTCAGCCGATACCATATTTCCATTAGATTTGGCTGTAGCTTCCACGCCACCTACGGTCATCGACAATTCGAAGGAAAGCACAATAAATTTCAGGTCGAAATCAAAGTTTTCCATATTGGCAATAACACCCTGGGCAGCCAGAAGGTCAGATTTATTTACCGCGGCAGATGCTTTTTTGCCGGCGAAGAATGCAACAGGATCGGGTACTTGTTTTACCCTGAACTCAAAAGTTCCCATGGGTTTCATGGAACCATTGAAATCAGCAGATACCGAAACGATTGCTTTGTTTCCGCTTTGCACACGGGCAACGAAATTACCTTTTCCACCGCTGGCAGAAAGCGAGCCATTGCTGATGGTGGCTCTCACCTTATCGGGAGGAACACCGGGAACTGAAACAGATATTGGGTTTTCCACACCGATATAAAGCACGTTCATTTTGGTTGGAGAAACCACCGCAGCGGGCCGCGCTCCAATGAAGGTAGATTTGAAGGGATAATACTTAAACGTATTATCCGCCGGATTTTTTACCCGGATCAAACCTGAAAACTTGTTCTCCCCTTCAGAGAAATCCTTTCGCTGATAAACTCCCACACCCCTGTCCACAACTACGGTGGTGGAATCATAAACCACACCGGGCTTTGGAGCAAAAAGAGTAGTATCGATTTCACCAAGTAATACGGTGGGATTAGAGGTGGTACTGAAAGCAGCAACGAAAATTTCAGCACTATACTGATCGCCGGTCAGAACGTAGTTGGAATTTGCCACCACACGGGCTGCGAGAGTGTCAAATTTAAAGGAGCCTACATCAATCCGGTTATACAGCGCTTTCAAAACATCAGCCTCGGCATTTTTTACTTCATTCTGAATTCGTGAAAGAATTGCAATAACGGCAGCTACGGGAATGTGATAAAAATTATTTTGTTCCCAGCTAACTACTTTTTCTTCAACTACCGAAAACATGTCATCGGTATTCAAACCGCTGAGTTGCATGGTTGCGCGGTCCTTGTCATCAAGCAAGGCGAGCAACTTGTTTTTGTAATCACCCAGCCGAGCTTTAAGAGTTTTAGATTCCCCGGTAATATTACCCGGATCAGAACCAATCATGTAGTTGGTTGTAGCGTCGTATTCGTCCTTTTTTGCCATCCATTCGATGGAAAGGGTATCCGCCACATTTTTTTCAACCTGTTGTGATTGCTGAATTACATTTGATTTGATTTCCTTGATATATTCAAACATTTCCTTTGAGGCCGACACAGCGGATTGGGCTTTGTCAAAAAAGGGTTTTACCTTCTTTTCATCATTCATCATTGCCTTCTGAAAGTCCATCATTGTAACCTCATTCTTTGCAGCGAAGTTCATGTTTGTACTTTCCAGTCCGGTATTGATAATGGCGAAAGCATTAAGGATTTCTTTGGATACGTTTAACGCAAGCAGAGCGGTCAGTACGAGGTACATCATACCGATCATCTTTTGCCTGGGCGTTTCTTTACCACCAGCCATTTCCTATAATAGTTTTAAATCGTTCAACTTAAATATAAAAAGCTCAAGGTTTTCCGTTTCGCTTATTTCCGAACATTCATGGCAGTAAGCATATTGCCATAAACGGTGTTCAGAGATTCAAGATTTGCAGCGAGTGTGGAAATTTCCTGCTTATACCGGTGTGTATCATCAACGGTGGCGGTAAGATTTGCCATAACCTGTTCGATGGTTTCATACATCCGGTTGGTAGCCTTAAGGTGATCTTCAGAACCGCGAAGTTGCAATTCATATACGGCATTCAAAGCAGATAGGTTCTTGGACACTTTGGATAACTGCTCTCCGAATGAAGCACCATCCTCTTGGGTAAGGGTAAGGCCCATTAAAGACTCCGAAGCTTTTGAATAGCTAGAAGAGAGTTGTTTAACACTCGATGAGGCAGCGCGAACGCTGTCAACATACTCGTTGGTAGCTACGCTGGCCTCAGCAATATTGCTGATTTTGCTGGCCTGATCACCCAGGTTTTTCATTCCTTCTCCAAGGCTTGCAATAAGGTCGGGGCCAATTTTAGCCTCTTCAAGCATATTATCAAGCTGCTCGGTAATGGAAAGCTTTTCTTCTTCTGCAGGCAGTTCTTCCTTTTCACCGTGCTCGTCACCATGCATGCCGGCAAGTTCGGGATAAACCAAACTCCAGTCCACTTCCTCGTGGATGGGTTCAAAAGCCGAGAAGGCAAAAATTACGGCTTCAGTACTTAGACCTACAATCAGCAGTAATCCTGCAAACGGCCAGTGCTGAATTTTAAAAAGTGCTCCTACAATTACCACGGAAGCTCCCAAACCGTATAGTTTGGCCATAAACTTCTTCCACTTCCGGGTTCCTGGTCTGAAATCTTTGAACATAAGCGTTGGTTTTTGTTTGGGTTAGTAATCGGTTTTGGTTAATTGTTATTCTCGTTGCTAAGATAAAAATATATTGAGCCGGTTATATATCATCTCCTTTATCGCGACCCAAATAGGTCATAACGCACCTGAAGCCTATGTAACATTTGGCCGTATCCTGATATTCGTAGGTTCGGGTAGCAGTTTGCAGGTAAAAACCAATGTCTTTCCAGCTTCCGCCACGGATAACTTTCCGTTTCATTACCGATGGGTCGCTTTCTTTGGCATCATATACATAATCCGGGTTCAGATCATGTGAAAAATCATAAGCTCCTTCATCAAATGCATTGCTGGTCCATTCCGCTGCATTTCCAGCCATACAATACAAACCAAATTCGTTAGGAGAGTACGAAGTAACTTTTACCGTGTGGAATCCACCATCTACGAAATAAGATCCGCGCATGGGTTTAAAGTTTCCAAGGAAACACCCACGGATATTACGGATATAAGGACCTCCCCATGGGTATGGGCTCAAATCAAGACCTCCCCTTGCGGCATATTCCCATTCAGATTCGGTGGGAAGACGGAAATCATTGACGATAGTCCGGCCGATAGATGTGAAAAATCCATCGAGTAGCTGAGTTCTCCAGATACAAAAGGCCTTTGCCTGCTTCCAGGTAATTCCCACAACGGGATACTGGTCATAAGCCGGATGCCAGAAATAATTATTGGTCATGGGCTCGTTGAAACTGTAGGTAAAATCGAGAACCCAGGCCAAAGTATCGGGATACACATTAATTACATCCTTAATAATAAACACCTTCCGGTCTTTTCCGGGAACCCCGTTAACGGTATAGGCACCCAGGGAAGTGTCGGCGGTGGAAAATCCAATGCCATTGATAAACATTTTGCCATCTTCATCCGGATCGGGATCCTGTGATTTTTTCCACTGGAAGCGATTTTCCTTCCGGGCAGCATTTCTCAGGTCAAGCCAATAGTAGGCATAGTTTAATTTGCGGGAATCTATTTCCTTGCGCTTCCAGTATCTTTCTCTGGCAGGCAGGTAAAGATCTTCCAGAATCTGACGATATTCCTCGTCTTCGCTATCCCACTTAATCTTTGTACCCCATGAAATAGGAGGAGGATCGGGATAGGGCTCACCCACCAAAATTGGATTATCGGCAAAATAGTCTTCTTCAGCAACCAGATATTCTTCAATACCTGCGTTTGCCAGCAGACGACGTGCCAGGGAGTCGCGAACCCAGTATACGAACTGGCGGTACTCATTATTGGTTATTTCGGTTTCATCAATGTAGAATGCCTGCACAGAAACCGTTTTAGATTTTTGTGTAAACGCATAGGGGATATCCTGGTCGGAAGCACCCATGTTAAAACTGCCGGGCGGGCAGTAAAGCATTCCGTAGGGATCGTAGTCATACCACTGTTCCCTGTTCTGAACACCGATAAGCTCTCCATTGCCTTGGTTGCAAGAGGCCAGCACTGCACCCAATAAGCCGATCAAGAGTAACTTTTTCATGGTCTCGTTTTTAGTAATCGTTTTTCTTTGTGGTCTGTATTTACTTGAAAATCACCATATTTAGTAAAATATGATGATCTTCCGAAGCAATACAGAGTTGCTTTAACGGCAGTTTTTAGATAAGGTTACAAAAATCTTTAAATTATTTCAAAAACCTTGGGTTAATATTACTGTGGGTTTTAACTTTTGGGTCAACTTTCATACAGTAGCCCACAAAAATTTCAGGGGATCCACTGCTGTGGTTTTTGATTTCGGACATGGTAAAGTCGTACGCCACGCCGATTTTCAGGTTGTTTTTACCAAAATCCTTCTGGTAGCCAAGCATGGCAGCAATGGCGTCGGTCATCCGGTAGGAAGCTCCAAGCCATACCATTTTCTGATACATTCCGGTCACATTCACATCAAAAATGGTGGATTTTGCATCGGATTTAACCAAAAGGTTGGGGATAATATCAAAGTCGCTGTTAATATTGAAGGTGTATCCGGCCATAACAAAATAATGGCGGGCAACACCGTAGTTAAGCTCGTTCTTTTTTACCGACTGCTCAGGCAGGTGAGTGACGGCAAGACCTACATAAAGCTTTGAGGTAGAGTAATATGCGCCAAAATCAAGGTCATAAGTAATGGAGCTTTCCTGGTTGTTAGGAATAGCCTGGTCAGGACCCACGGTTGATGGTCCTCCTGGAGGAATCCAGTTGAAAACCATTGTCTTTTGAATCATACCTACCCCTAATCCAATCCCTAGTAATCCAACGCCAATAGGCTGGTGAAAAGAATAAGCGCCACGGGCAAAAAGAGATTTATCATTTCCCAACTGATCGTGAAGGACTGTTAATCCCAAACCTCCGTGCAGAATTCTGGAAGGTGCATCCACGGAAAAAAGACCTGACTTGGGTGCTCCGGGGAAGTTCATCCATTGCATCCGGTACATGGCGGTAGCACAAATCGATTGATTGGTGCCGGCATATCCGGGATTAAAGGAAAGTTTGTTGTACATAAACTGACTGAACTGCTGATCCTGCTGGGCGGCAACAAACAATACAACCAGGGAGAACGTTAAGAGGGTAATTGTTTTTTTCATGGTCTTTTAAACTGATTTTTAGATCAATGTAAACCTAAATAGTTCGCTAAGGTAGGGAAAATTTAATACGAAACAAATTTTTTTAACAGGCCCGGGTGAACAAATCTTTACCCATAGACGGGCCTGTTTGAAAGGGGTTGCCTGTTAATAACTAACCCAGCTTTTGGAAGGTTTGCCACCAGCGGTCGGGAAGCTCGTCGGTAAGAGCCTGCTGATAATCGGAATAGGAACAAGGCACCAGACAATGGCGCTGAACTTTAAGTCTTTTGTCGGGCGGATAGGGCACTTCCATCCACCAGCGGTCGCTCCGCAGGCTTTTGTAAAAAATGATGTCGGAAACCTGATCGCTGATACCTACATGGTACTTTTGATAATCGTCGGTATTCTTAAAGGGAAAATCTCGTTTGCGGCCCTTAACGCCGTCGAGAAAATACCAGATTATCTGAGCGGCAAGTTTGGCCGATTGCCCCCTTACATCGAAACGGGGATTTAATTCGTAAATGCCAAAGGTTGAAAGCTTATCACTCATGCCGGCATAGCGGGCAATGCGACAAATTTCTTCTCCGAAAAAACCGTTGGGGGCCGGGTCGGCATGGGCCGGGAAATCGCTCATCCGGATACATCCGAGATCGATGGAAACCACATCGGCATTTCTTACAACGGGCTCAACTTCTTCCATATCGGCCCTGATTTGACCCAGGCGATGGGAATCAAAAAACAGGCGCGACATAAGGTCGATTGATTTTTGATCCACATAGTGGGTCTGATAGCCTACATTGCTGAAATTAAACAAATGATTGGGCTGGTGCATAATCATTTTTCCAACCCAAGTATTAGCATTCAGGCTTTCCTCGATGCTGCCCAGATCGAAGGTGCGGTCAACGGAAACCATGTTAATGGTAGGCTCAATATTCTGGTAAGCCAGGTAGGAACCGTAAGTTAAATCCTGGCTTCCACCGATAACGACCGGAATAATGGATTTTCTTAAAAGTTCTGAAACAACCTCGCTGAGAGCAAAAAGCGAGTCGCTTATTTTTTCTCCGGGCAATATGTTTCCAAGGTCGGCGATGGCTGGAAATCCTTCGGGACGGGCCAGTCGATAAATTTCCTTTCTGATTTCATCGGGACCCCCGGAGCATCCCGCGTTCTCAACACTTCCACGCTCTTCCAGAATTCCAAATATGGCTATTTGTATTCCCTCGAGGTCAGGAAAACCTGAGTTATCATGAATTCTCAATCCTGAACCCAGAAGGTCCGGCGTCCCCTCAACCTTAGGTCCGGGCAATACCGGAGAAGGCTGAAAAAAAACAGAAATGTCTTTCATTTAGAGGACTTTTTGGATTTTTTGGTAGTTTTTTTGGCGGGTTTTTTCGGAGATGCTTTTTTAGTTTTGGCGGCGGGTTTGCTTTTTTTGGCAGGGGCTTTTTTAGCACTTTTCGCCGTCTTTTTTCCCTTGGCAGCGGACTCTGACTTTTTCTCTTTCTTCCCGGGAGCCCCGGCTCCGGTGATGGCAAGGCATTCTTCAAGGGTAAGGGAGGCGGGATCTTTTCCGGGCGGAATTTTAAAAAATTTCTTCCCCGACTTTATGCAGGGCCCGTATCTGCCTACCACAACTTTTACATCGGGATTTTCCGGAAATTCAAGAATCAGGGATTTCTTTTCCTTTTCCAGCTTTTCCTCAATGAGTTCTCCGGCCCGCGACCGGGTTATGGTGAAAGGATCATCGGTTTTTTTGAGGGAAACGAAGAGATCTTTGTATTTCAGGTAGGGACCAAAGCGGCCCTTGTTTACGATAACTTCAGAACCCTTATAATCGCCCAGGGAAATGGGCAGCCGGGGTGCCTTTAAAATTTCTATTACCCTGTCCAGATCAACTGTATAAGGGTCGTCTGTTTTGGGAAGTGAAATAAATCCTTCGTCGTATTTGATATAGGGTCCGAAGCGGCCGATATTTACCACAATTTCTTTCCCTTCGTAGGAACCCAGGGTTCTTGGTAGTTTAAACAATTCAAGTGCTTCCTCAAGGGTTATGTTTTCAAGTCTTTGTTCTTTTCTTAATCCGGCGAATTTTGGTTTTTCTTCACCTTCCGACTCGCCAAGTTGCACCAGGGGTCCAAATCTTCCTATGCGCACGTAAACGTTTTTTCCGGACTTGGGATCGGTTCCCAGCAAGCGTTCCCCGCTGGCTCTTTCCGAAGTTTCTTCGGCTACCACAACCGATTTATGGAAAGGCTTGTAAAAATCCTTGAGCATCCGGGTCCAGTCAAGCTTTCCCTGAGCAATAACATCAAACTCCTCCTCTACCTTTGCCGTAAAATTGTAATCCATAATAGCCGGAAAATTGGCCAACAAAAAATCGGTCACAACAAGGCCCATATCCGTTGGGAAAAGCTTTGCTTTTTCGGTACCGGTAATTTCCGTTTTCTTCTCTTCCTTAATTTTTCCTGAGGCGAGTTTTAGAACCTGATAATTCCGTTCCCGGCCTTCCCGGTTTTCCTTAACTACATATTGCCTTTTGATTATGGTAGAAATGGTGGGTGCATAAGTGGATGGCCGTCCGATCCCCAGTTGTTCCAGTTTTTTTACGAGGCTGGCCTCGGTAAAGCGGGCCGGCGGGGCTGAAAATCGTTCGGTGGCGAGAATTTCTTTTGGGGATAAGGTTTGTCCCTCCGAAACGGGAGGCAAAAGCGAGTTTTCATCCTCTTCCTCTTCATCGGATCCTTCCAGATAAACTTTCAAAAATCCATCGAAGACAATGACCTCACCGGTAGCGTTAAAATGAAGATCATTTTTATTGTTGCCAATGGTAACTACTGTTTTCTCCAATTGGGCTTCGCTCATCTGGGAAGCTATGGTTCTTTTCCAGATCAATTCATACAACCGGTGTTCATTGGGGTCATCGCTTTCAATGGATCTGTTGGTCATGTAGGTTGGGCGAATGGCCTCGTGAGCTTCCTGGGCCCCGGCGGCTTTTGTGGTAAACTGCCTTTTTTTGGCATACGACTCGCCGAACAACCGGTGGATTTCATTTTTACATGCATTCAGGGCAAAACCCGAGAGGTTTACGCTGTCGGTTCGCATGTAGGTTATCTTCCCTGACTCATACAACTTCTGGGCAACCCGCATGGTTTGAGCCACAGAAAATCCCAGCTTTCGGGAGGCTTCCTGTTGTAATGTGGAAGTGGTAAACGGTGCGGCCGGACTTCTTTTTCCCGGCTTCTTTTCTACGCTTTTAATGGTGAATTTCCCGTCGGCAATTTGATTCAGGAAGTCTTTTGCTTCCTCGTATTTTTCAAACTTCCGATCCAGTTCGGCTTTAAAGTTCCCTTCCGGGGTTTCGAATATTGCTGTTACCTTAAAAAACGAACGGGACTCAAAATTCATTATTTCTCTTTCCCGTTCAGCAATTAGCCTCACTGCTACCGACTGTACCCTTCCGGCCGAAAGGTTCCCACGCACTTTTTTCCATAGAACGGGTGACAACTCAAACCCTACCAGGCGATCAAGAATTCTTCGGGCCTGCTGTGCATTAACCAGGTTAATATCAATTTCCCTGGGATTATTAATGGCATCCTGGATTGCCGTTTTGGTAATTTCATTGTAAACCACCCTCTTGTATTCTCCTTTTTTAAGGCCCAGCACTTCGGCCAGGTGCCAGGAAATAGCTTCCCCTTCGCGGTCTTCATCCGTTGCAAGCCATACCACATCGGCACTCTTAGCCAGCTTTTTAAGTTCGGATACTACGTTTTTCTTATCGGGTGAAATTTCATAGGTAGGCTGGAAGTTATTTTCCAGGTCAATCCCCATTCCTTTTTTTACAAGATCCCTAATATGGCCTACAGAAGATTTTACTGAAAATTCATTCCCAAGGAACTTTTCAATTGTCTTTGCTTTTGCAGGAGACTCAACAATCACCAGGTTTTTTCCCATTCTTCGCGAACTTCTATTTTTTGACAATTTTTTTTTGGAGCGGGTTGCAAAGAAAAAAAACAACTTGGGTTTTTCCCAAAAAAAAATTTGCAGGTTATTTCATTACATATATATTACATATATATGTAAAAAAAATTTGGCCCCCTTCTTTTCCGGTTCCCAACCCTGAAACCAGGCCATTCAGACCAGGAAAGCATACCCGGAATTAGTGCCCTGACATTTTGTCACCCTGCGAAATTTTATTAAATTTGTGCCCCGTAAAAAAAATGGAGCTCAATCAAATAGACGAAAGCCGGCAGGGTACTGCTCTGGAACTCCCCGTAACCGGGAATTTCACGGGAAGGAAATTGTATCTGGAAAGCTATGGCTGCCAGATGAATTTCTCGGATAGTGAAATTGTGGCCTCGGTGCTTTCCGCTGAGGGTTACATGACTACTTCCGATTACCGGGAGGCCGATTTGGTTTTAATTAACACCTGTGCCATTCGGGATCAGGCCGAGGTCAGGGTGAGGAATCGCCTGAAGGAGTTTAATTCCGTGAAAAAAAAGAAGCCTTCCATGATTGTGGGGGTGATGGGTTGTATGGCAGAACGCCTGAAAACCCGTTTTCTGGAAGAAGAAAAAATTGTGGACCTGGTGGTGGGTCCTGATGCTTACCGGAGTCTGCCTCAATTGATTGAAGAGGTAAAGGGGGGTAGCAAAGCCATAAATGTTTTGCTCTCGCTCGAGGAAACCTATGCCGACATCAACCCGGTCCGATTGGGATCCAACGGTGTTACGGCTTTCATCAGCATTATGCGGGGTTGCGACAATATGTGTAGTTTTTGTGTAGTACCCTACACCCGCGGCCGGGAAAGGAGTAGAGATCCGGAAAGTATTGTCAGGGAGGCCCGTGAATTGTTTGATGCCGGGTACCGTGAAGTAACCCTTTTAGGTCAGAATGTAGATTCCTATTTGTGGTTTGAGGGCAAGGCAAAAAAAGAAATGGCTGATACCGAAAAAGAAAAAGCCATTGATTTTGCAGGTTTGCTTGCTTTGGTTGCCGGGGTTTCTCCCGATCTGCGGATACGATTTTCCACCAGTCACCCAAAAGACATGACCGACCGCGTATTGCATGTTATGGCGGAACATGAGAACATTTGCAAATACATTCACCTTCCGGTTCAAAGCGGTAGCACTGAAGTTCTTGATCGTATGAACCGGGGATATTCCCGGGAATGGTATCTGAACCGCATAAAAGCCATCCGGACTATAGTTCCAGACTGTGCCGTATCCAGCGATATTATTTCGGGATTCTGTGGAGAAACCGAAGCCGATCATGCCCAAACCCTTTCCCTGATGCGTGATGCAGGTTATTGCTTTTCGTTCATGTTTGCTTATTCAGAGCGGCCCGGAACCCCGGCTCAGAAAAAATTTCCGGATGATATTCCTGAAGTTGAAAAAAAACGACGTCTGGCAGAGATTGTACAATTGCAGCAGGAATTATCGGCGGCATATACCCAATCGGGTCTTGGAAAAATTCACCGGGTATTGATTGAAGGGGTGTCAAAAAAATCGGATCAGATGTTGAGCGGACGAAACAGTCAGAACATAGTTGTGGTATTTCCGGCCGGGAATCACCGCCCGGGAACTTATGTAAATGTGCTGGCCGAAAAATGTACCACCACAACCCTGATTGGAACCGTAGTATCGTAAGTCATGAAAGTGCAGGACATAAAGAACAGGTTTGGGATCATTGGAAATTCCCCGGTTTTGGATCGTGCCATCGACATTGCCATGCAGGTTGCTCCCACCGATTTAAGCGTTTTGGTAACCGGAGAGAGCGGAACGGGAAAAGAAGTCTTTCCCCAGATAATTCACCAGATGAGCGCCCGGAAACACGGCCCCTATATTGCGGTTAATTGCGGAGCCATTCCTGAGGGTACGATTGATTCGGAATTATTCGGACATGAAAAAGGGTCTTTTACCGGTGCCCATGAAACCCGAAAAGGTTATTTTGAAGTCGCAGATGGCGGCACCATTTTTCTGGATGAAGTGGCAGAGATGCCATTAGCCACTCAGGCTCGTTTGTTACGGGTTCTTGAGTCGGGAGAATTCATTAAAGTAGGATCTTCAAAAATCCAGAAAACCAATGTAAGAGTTGTTGCCGCCACCAATGTGAATCTTGGCCTGGCCATTGAAAAAGGAAAGTTCCGGGAGGATCTTTTTTACCGTTTGAACACGGTACCCATTTCGGTTCCACCCCTGCGTGACCGAAAAGAGGACATTCACCTGTTGTTTCGCAAGTTTTCGATTGATTTTTCCGAAAAATACCGGATGCCTTCCATTCGATTGAATCCTGAGGCCGAAAGCATTCTTGTAAATTATTACTGGCAGGGCAATGTCCGCCAGTTAAAAAACATAACGGAGCAAATTTCCATTATCGAAAAAAAGCGGGAAATAACTGCCGAAACACTTTCCCGATATCTGCCTCCTTCTCAAACCAATTTACCCGTGGTATATAAAAAGGAGGGGGAAACGCCGGCGGAGATGACGGAGCGGGACTTGTTGTACAAGGTATTGTTCGACATGAAAAGAGACATGAACGATCTGAAAAAAATCGTGGTTGACCTTATTGAAAATGATGCCGGATTAAAGCAGGATTTCAAGCCCGAAAATGCCCAAATCATTAAGCAGCTTTACCATGAGGTTGGGGCTGAAGAAACCCCATTAAAGCTGGGTTATGGAACTGAAACCCCTACCCTGTCGCACGGATCGGTAATGCATAGGGAACTGGATGCCGAAGAGGTAGAAATTGAGGAACCGAAAACCCTGAGGGAGATGGAAGAGGAGATGATAAAAAAGGCGCTTGAAAAATATAAGGGAAAGCGAAAGCTGGCGGCCAATGAATTAGGCATTTCGGAAAGAACCCTGTACCGGAAAATCAAAGAATACGGAATCAGCGAATGAGGAAAAAAACTTTTTTGTCAATAGTGTTATGGAGCCTGCTTCCCTTGGCATTCTGTTTGTTTTCCTGCCGGATTAATTATTCAATGTCGGGAAAATCGGCGAGTGATTTAAAAACAACCACCATTCGTTTTTTCCCCATAAATGCACCTTTGGTGAAACCAACCGTGGGTCAGATTTTTACGGAAGCCTTGCGCGACATTATGACTTCGCAGGGTAAGCTTGACCTTGTGAGTTCCGGCGCGGACATAATTTTCGAAGGGAATATTTCCGGTTATCAGACCAATCCCGTTGTTATTCAGAGCAGTGATTTGCCGGCTCAAAACCGGCTTACAATTTCCATTCAGGTAAAAGTTACCTATCCGAAAACTCCAACCAAAAATTTCGAGACCAGTTTTTCACGGTTTGCGGATTACAACAGTTCTCTCTCGCTGGCGAGTGTGGAAGATCAGTTGATAAAAGACATTGTAGATCAGTTGGTGCAGGATGTGTTTAACAAAACCATGCAAGACTGGTAAGATGAGGAAGGATCAATTCATAGCGTTTTTAAACAACCCCGGAAAGCTGGGAACCGAAGAGATAAAAGTTCTTGAGCCGGTGGTTCGGGAATTTCCCTGGTTTCAAATAGCCCGAATGTTGTATTTAAAAGCCCTGCATAATACCGAAAGCATTCAATATCCTTCCGAGTTAAAGAAAGCTGCTTATTATATTTCCGACCGCAGGTTATTGTACAAACTCATTCAGGGAAAACCTGTTTCAGTTCCTGAAATCAAAGAAGCCCGGGTGGTTCCTCCGGAAAAGAAAACAGAAAAAGAAAAGACACCTGAGGTAAGTCCGAAAATCACCGCAAAAAAACCCGATCCTCCCAAAAAGGTTTCGGAATTTATTGAGGAGAAGAAAAAAGAATTGCAAAAAAAGGAGGGTTCTGAAGAAGAATCCATTGCCGACCGGATTTTAGCTTACACCAAAAAAGTAAAAGAGACCGGGGAATTTGTTTCGGGTTCCGACCAAAAAAAATCGCCGGAATCGCTCATTGAGAAAAGTCTGGCGGCTGAAAAATCGGGAAAAGAAAAGCCTGAGGAGAAGATTTCCGAAGAACCCCAACCGAAAGAAAAAGAGGTAAAAACTCCATTGGTTTCCAGTGAAGAAACCAAAGACACCGATAAAATTATTGAGGAAGTAAATAAGGATATTTCAGAAATCGGAGATCCTAAGTCGGAGTTTGAAGATGTAGCCAAGGCAGAAGATGATATTACCAAACTCAGTAAGGAGTTCGCAACCGGAGCCTTACATGCGGGGTATGAAATAAAGGTATCGCCTTCTGAAAAGGGATCCGAAGGACACCAAAAGGAGAAGCCGGATGGGGGAGAAAAAGGAACCGAAGGCATCGTCGAAAAGATCGGCCTTCCAAAGAAAATGAAGCTTTCGGGCTGGCTAAGGGCATTGGAGGAAGGCAAAGAACTGGCGCATGAGGAAAGCGATAAGCCGGTTGTAACCAAAGCCAGTATGGAGGCCATTATCGACAAGTTTTTAGATGAGGAACCCAGAATCTCGAAGCCTCAGAAGAACTTTTTTTCGCCGGTAAACATGGCCAAACAGAGCATTACCGACGACGAAAACCTTGTAACTGAAACACTTGCAAGGATTTACGAAAAGCAGGGCAACTATTCCAAGGCCATCAGAACATATGAGATTTTGGCCTTGAAATATCCCGAAAAAAGCAGTTACTTTGCGTCCCTTATTTTGGAATTAAAATCGAAAAACGAATAAATTTTTATCCATGGGCTTAATAACCGTAATGATCATTTTTGTTTGTGTGTTGTTGGTTTTGGTGGTACTCATTCAAAACTCAAAAGGAGGCGGCATTGCTTCGAATTTTGCGAGCAACACGCAGGTAGTTGGCGTAAAGCGTCAGGCCGAGATCATTGAAAAAGTTACCTGGGGTTTGGTGATAGCCCTGATGTTATTATGTCTGGCCGCCAGTTCCGGCAGCCGCGGAGGATCTACCGATAAAGGAACCGGTGACAGTGCCATTAAAAATGCTGAGCTTCCGGTTACCCAGCCCGGGCCCAATGTTCCTGTAGCTCCGGGTAATAATCAGCCGCCCATTGCTCCCGGAAACTGATTTCCAGGATCAGCCGGTGACTTTTTTTCCTGTCAGATTTTCAATCCCGGAGGGGATTTCTGAAAAATTGTCGTTTGAAAAACCTCAAAAATCCTCTGGCATAAAATTGGATTTACAGGAGGCAAACGAAATAAATTAATTGTTTAACCCAATAAATTAACAACAAAATGGCTAAGATTAGCATTAAACCATTGGCCGACCGGGTTCTGGTTGAGTCGGCTCCTGCCGAGGAAAAAACTGCAGGCGGAATTATCATTCCTGACACTGCCAAGGAAAAGCCCCAAAAAGGAAAAGTGGTTGCTGTAGGAACCGGAAAGAAAGACGAACCCCTTACCGTTAAGGTGGGCGATCAGGTTCTTTACGGAAAATATGCCGGCACTGAAATCAGTGTTGACGGAAAAGAGTATTTAATCATGCGCGAATCTGACATTTTCGCTGTTCTGTAAATATTGTTAAACCTGAAAAATAAAATAAAATGGCCAAAGACATAACATTTAATCTGGAAGCGCGGGATCAGCTGAAAAAAGGCGTTGATGCGCTTGCGAATGCCGTAAAAGTTACTTTGGGTCCTAAAGGACGCAATGTAATCATTGACAAGAAATTCGGTGCGCCTTCCATTACCAAGGATGGCGTAACTGTTGCCAAAGAAATTGAGTTAAAGGATCCCATTGAGAATATGGGTGCCCAGATGCTTAAGGAAGTAGCCTCCAAAACCGCTGATGTTGCAGGTGACGGAACCACTACCGCTACAGTGTTGGCCCAGGCCATCGTTACAGCCGGACTGAAAAACGTTGCTGCAGGAGCCAATCCCATGGATCTGAAGCGCGGTATCGACCAGGCAGTTATTGCCGTTGTTGAGCAACTCAAAAAAATGTCGCAAAAAGTAGGCGACGACAACAAGAAGATTGAGCAGGTAGCTACCATTTCAGCCAACAATGATCACTTCATCGGAAAGCTGATTGCGGAAGCCATGCAAAAAGTAAAGAAAGAAGGAGTAATTACCGTTGAAGAAGCAAAAGGAACTGAAACTACCGTTGAGGTTGTAGAGGGAATGCAGTTCGACCGTGGATACATTTCTCCTTACTTCGTTACCAACGCCGACAAAATGGAAGCGGTGCTGGAAAATCCGCATATTTTGATTTACGACAAGAAGATTTCCAATATGAAAGAATTGCTTCCTTTATTAGAGAAGCAGGTTCAAACCGGAAAACCCTTGTTAATTATTTCTGAAGATATTGATGGAGAAGCTTTAGCTACTTTGGTAGTGAACAAAATCCGTGGTTCGCTGAAAGTATGTGCCGTAAAAGCTCCCGGATTCGGTGATCGTCGCAAAGCCATGCTTGAAGACATTGCCATTCTTACCGGCGGAACCATGATTTCAGAAGAACGCGGATTCAAACTTGAAAACGCTGACCTTTCCTATCTGGGAACTGCCGAGAAAATTACCGTTGACAAGGACAACACAACCCTGGTAGGCGGAAGCGGCAAGAAATCCGAAATTACTGCTCGGGTAAATCAGATTAAGGCTCAAATTGAAACTACCACCAGCGATTACGACAAAGAAAAGCTTCAGGAGCGTCTTGCGAAGCTGGCCGGAGGTGTTGCAGTACTTTATGTAGGTGCAGCCACCGAGGTTGAAATGAAAGAAAAGAAGGATCGTGTGGATGATGCTCTTCATGCAACCCGCGCTGCCGTTGAGGAAGGAATTATTCCCGGTGGCGGTGTTGCCTATATCCGTTGCATTGACGCCCTGGATAAACTGAAAACCGGAAACGATGACGAACAAACCGGAATTTCCATTGTAAAACGAGCTCTTGAAGAGCCCCTCCGTCAGATTGTTGCCAATGCCGGCGGTGAAGGTTCCATCATCGTACAAAAAGTACGCGAAGGAAAAGGAGATTTTGGTTACAATGCACGTTCCGAAGTGTTTGAAAATTTGCTGGCAGCCGGAGTAATTGACCCAACCAAGGTTTCCCGTGTGGCTCTGGAGAACGCAGCTTCCATTGCAGGGATGTTACTCACCACCGAGTGCGTACTTGCCGAAATCAAGGAAGACAAGCCCTCTATGCCTGCCATGCCGGGCGGAATGGGCGGTGGAATGGACTACTAAAATCCTGAACCCAAATAATAAAAAACCCGCGGAGACACCGCGGGTTTTTTTATGGCATTTCTTTATTTTAAGTACCGTGACAGTTTTTAAATTTCTTTCCGCTTCCACAGGGGCATGGATCGTTTCTTCCAACAGTTTTTTCAGATACCGCAGGTTGTTGCCGTACCGCTTCCTGATTGGGAGTCCCGACAGGGCCGGTAACTCCCGGAATATTTTGACCTGAACGACTGGTTTGCAGGCGTTCCTTAGGTCTGGGATGCTCAGAAGCCTGACGAACCCCTTTTCCTCCCTCATCGCCGGTAGCAATAACGGCCTTAACCAGGAAGGAAACAATATCGCGGTTGGTTTTTGCCAGCATCTGGTTGAACAAATTAAAGGACTCAAACTTATAAATCAAGAGGGGATCCTTCTGTTCGTAAACAGCATTCTGAACGGTGGTTTTGAGGTCGTCCATTTCCCGCAAATGTTCTTTCCAGGCCTCATCAATGAGGGCTAATACAACACTCTTTTCCAACTCCGAGGGAAGGATTTTACATTCCGATTCGTAAAGTGCTTTTAAATTGGCTACGAGCTGAAGGTTTTTAATACCATCGGTAATGGGAACGACAATGTTCTCAAAATTTCCACCCTGGTTTTCAAATACATTTTTAATTACCGGGAATGCAAGGCCGGCCATTTGTTCATTTTTCAGGGCGTATGCCTTCATTACTTCGGAATAAATTTCCTGAGCTAACAAATCCGGGCCCAGATTTTTAAATTTTTCCTCATCTACCGGGCAATCGATGGCCAGAGAACGAAGCAGTTCAACTTTAAATCCTTCAAAATCTTTGGTCTCGGAATACTCATGGCATATTACACTGCCCACATCGAAAAGGGTATTTGCAACATCCACGGCAAGGCGTTCTCCGAAAAGGGCATTTCGGCGTTTGGTATAAATTACTTCCCGCTGGGCATTCATAACATCATCGTACTCAATGAGTCGTTTCCGCTGCCCGAAATTATTTTCTTCAACTTTCTTTTGCGCCCTTTCAATAGAGCGGGTAATCATGCTGTGCTGAATGACATCCCCTTCTTTGTGGCCCATGCGGTCCATAAGCCGGGCAATACGGTCGGATCCGAAAATCCGCATGAGGTCATCTTCCAGAGAAACAAAAAACTGGGACGATCCGGGATCGCCCTGACGACCGGCCCTTCCCCTAAGCTGGCGGTCGACCCTACGGGACTCATGCCTTTCAGTGCCGATGATGGCCAATCCTCCGGCGTCTTTAACTCCGGGTCCAAGTTTAATATCGGTACCCCGGCCTGCCATGTTGGTAGCAATGGTCACGGTACCTGCCTTACCGGCTTCCGCAACAATTTCGGCTTCCCTTTGGTGAAGTTTTGCGTTCAACACATTGTGTTTGATTTTCCGGAGGTTGAGCATTTTACTCAAGAGCTCTGAAATTTCAACGGAGGTGGTTCCAACCAGAACAGGTCTCCCCTGTTCCACCGTGGCTACAATTTCGTCGATTACGGCGTTGTATTTTTCCCTTTTGGTTTTGTAAACAAGGTCTTCCTTATCTTTTCTGACAATGGGTTTATTGGTAGGAACCACAACCACATCCAGCTTGTAAATATTCCAGAATTCCTGGGCTTCCGTTTCGGCCGTTCCGGTCATACCAGCCAGTTTGTGATACATGCGGAAGTAATTCTGGAGTGTAATGGTGGCATAAGTTTGGGTTGCCGCCTCCACCTTTACACTTTCTTTAGCTTCAATGGCCTGATGCAGTCCGTCGGAATATCTTCTTCCGTCGAGAACCCTGCCCGTTTGCTCATCTACGATTTTAACTTTCCCGTCCTGTATGATGTATTCCACATCCTTTTCGAAGAGGGTATAAGCTTTAAGAAGTTGATGAACTGTATGGATTCGTTCCGACTTAATGGAAAAATCACGCAGGAGTTCATCTTTCTTTTTCCTTTTCTCGTCTTCCGACCCGGAGAATTTTTCAATTTCGGCCATTCCTGAACCCACATCAGGCAGAATGAAGAAGCGGGTATCTTCGGTAGCGGTGGTCATGAGTTCGAGGCCCTTTTCGGTAAGTTCCACGCTGTTGTTTTTTTCATCAATCACGAAAAACAATTCTGCATCTACCAGGTGCATGTTTTTGGATTGCTCCTGCATATAGAAGTTTTCGGTTTTTTGCAGGATGGCCCGGATTCCCGGTTCGGAAAGATATTTAATCAGTGCTTTGTTCTTAGGTAATCCCCGGTAGGCCCTTAATAAGGCCATCCCGCCTTGCCCTTCTTTTTCACCGGAATTTCCGGCGGCAATCAGTTTTCGGGCATCGGAAAGAACGGTATTAACATAATTCCTTTGGGCATTAAACAGCTTTTCAACCTTGGGTTTATATGCCAGAAACTCCTGGTTGTCGCCTTTGGGGGTTGGACCGGAAATAATAAGTGGAGTTCGGGCATCGTCGATAAGAACCGAGTCAACCTCATCCACGATAGCGTAATGATGCTTGCGCTGAACAAGATCGTCAACCGAACGGCCCATATTATCGCGCAGGTAATCAAATCCAAATTCATTATTGGTTCCGTAGGTAATATCGGCCAGGTAGGCCTGCCTTCGTTCAGGTGTGTTGGATTCATGGAGGTCGATACAATCGACGGTGAGACCCAGAAATTCAAAAAGAGGGCCGTTCCATTCGGCATCCCGCCGCGAAAGGTAGTTGTTAACCGTTACAATGTGCACGCCTTTTCCGGCGAGGGCATTGAGGTAAACGGGCAAGGTAGCTACCAGGGTTTTACCTTCCCCGGTTGCCATTTCGGCAATTTTTCCCTGATGAAGCACCACCCCGCCGAGCAGCTGAACATCATAGTGAACCATATCCCAGGTTACCTCATTTCCGGCGGCAATCCAGGTATTACTCCAAATGGCGGTATCGCCCTCAATCTTCACATTTTCCTTTTTCACGGCAAGGCGGCGGTCGAGTTCCGTTGCTTTAACCCGTATTTCCTTGTTTTCCTTAAATCTTCTTGCGGTTTCTTTAACCACCCCAAAAGCTTCGGGAAGAATTTCATTCAAAACCTCTTCGATTTTGGCTTTCAGGTCTTTTTCAAGCTTATCGATACGGGTATATAGCTCTTGCTTTTGTTCGATATCGGCATTCGTTTCTGCCTCCTTTCTCAGGGCATCTATTTCCTTTTGTTCTTCAAGAATATGATCGGCAATCCGCTTTCTGAATTCGTTGGTTTTATTCCTGAGTTCATCGTTGGAAATATTTTTCAGAAGCTCCCAGGCCTCATTTATGGAAGTTACGATGGGTAAAATGGCTTTTCGGTCGCGCTCGTACTTAGAACCAAAAATTTTAGAAATAAAGTCTAACATAAACGGTTATCCCGGGGTTAAATTAATGGGAGGGTAAAATTAAGGTTATTTTACCATTCCTGCAGGAGAATGGCAATATTGATGCCAGGTGTTTTTACCGGCAAAATGGCAGGAAATGAATCAAAAAATCAGTATTCGTCCTCGTTGAAGAAGAAATCCTCTTTGGTAGGATAGTCGGGCCAAATGTCTTCGATGGATTCGTACACTTCACCCTCGTCTTCGATTTCCTGGAGGTTTTCGATAACTTCAAGAGGAGCACAGGCACGCATGGCAAAATCCACAAGTTCTTCTTTTGTGGCGGGCCAAGGTGCATCTTCCAGGTAAGATGCCAATTCTAAAGTCCAGTACATAGTATCTCCTTTTGGTATGATTAGAACGAAAAAAAATTTAAAATGGTTGCTTTTGCCTTCAATTTTTTTTGGGTTTTTTTTTAAAAGAAACCCTTTGATTTTCGTGCAAAAGTAAACATTACAACAACATATCAAAATTCTGTTAAAAAAACCTGAAAACCGGGATATTTCTCAGAAGAGGTCTGAGCTTAAGATCTTGGATTCCAGGGCCTTTCCTGAATTCCGGCTTGTTGGTGAATATAGCGTGAGAGGACGAAAAGGTAGTCTGAGAGGCGGTTAAGGTAAATAACTGCCAGGGGTTCGAGGTCTTCATTCCGGGCAAGTGCAACCAGTTTTCTTTCGGCTCTCCGGCAAACGCATCGTGCAATATGACATGTCGAAATGGCCTGATTTCCACCGGGCAGGATAAAATTCTTTAGCTCCGGGAGGCTTTCATTCATTCGATCGATTTCATTTTCGAGGAGTTTTACATCTCCTTCTTCAAGGCCCGGCAATTTCATTTTCGATTTGCTTTTATCCTCAGCCGCCAGCGCCCCCAGAGTAAAAAGGCGGTCCTGAATTTCTTCCAGGGTTTTAAGGCAATCCGCGGGAGGATTTTGATCCATAACCATTCCAATCCATGAATTCAGTTCGTCCATTGTACCATAAGCTTCAATGCGGTAATGATCTTTTTCAACCCGGGTTCCGCCAATCAGGGAGGTTTTTCCTGCATCGCCGGTTTTGGTATAAATTTTCATGGTGGATTATTTAAACGGTGGCGACTTTAGTGATTCTTTCGTTGCGGAGGTCCGTTTCAACAAGACCGTCCTTTAAGCGAACGATGCGATGGGCATGCTGGGCAATATCTTCTTCGTGGGTAACCACAATAATGGTATTTCCTTTATTGTGTATTTCTTCGAAAAGTCCCATAATCTCGATGGAGGTTTTCGAATCCAGGTTTCCGGTAGGCTCATCGGCCAGAATAATGGAGGGTTCATTAACAAGCGCTCTGGCAATAGCCACCCTTTGTCTTTGTCCGCCCGAGAGCTCATTAGGTTTATGATCCATTCTGTCGCCCAGACCAACCTGGTTCAAAACCTCTTTACCTCTTTCGAGGCGAAGATTTTTAGGCATACCGGCATAAACCAGGGGCAGGGTTACATTCTCAAGAGCGGTAAGTCGGGGCAGCAGGTTAAACGTTTGAAAAACAAACCCAATTTCTTTATTGCGAACCTCGGCAAGCTCATTGTCGCTCATCCGGGCTACATTTTGGCCATTGAGAAAATAATCACCGCCTGAGGGTGTATCCAGGCAGCCCAGCATATTCATCAGGGTAGATTTTCCGGAGCCCGACGGACCCATAAGGGCCACATATTCATTTTTTTTAATAGCGAGACTAATGGAACGGAGGGCGTAGATGGTTTCGTTTCCTACGTGGTAAATCCGTGAAATATCATTTATGGAAATAATTTCCTGCATTCCTTCAAAAATAGGAAAAAGAAACGAGCCCTTTTGAATCTGTTACGAGCGGTGGAAATTAAACCGAATCGGTTAAAATCGGAGCATGAAATGTTCTTTGTGGTGGCGGGGATGAAAAAAAACAATGCCGGTCTCAAAAAGATCCAGAGATAAAGTAACCCGGGGATGCGATTTAATTGTGTTCCATGCCCTGATCATTCCCCCGGACCAGCGGATGTCGTCGAAAACAAAAATGCTGTCTTCTGAAGCCTTTGGCAGACAAAGTCTGAAGTACTCAAGGGTAGCGGATTCGGTATGGTTCCCATCAAAATAAATGAAGTCGGGACTTTCCTCATGGGCAAGAATCCGGGGAATGTGGTCTGAAAAATTTCCTGCCTGTAAGGAAACATTATCCAGTTTAAGATTCCCGAGAATGCGATTGGCCACATCCAGAACACCCGGGCAACCATCCAAAGACATCACCTTTGTTTCGGAGGAGGGGGCTGCCAGATATGCCGTAGAAACTCCCAGGCTGGTACCCAGTTCCAAAACCCGTTTCGGCTTGTATTTTTCCACCATTCTGAAAAGCAGTTTTCCTTTTCTGGGAGAGGCAAGTGATTTTCTGGCAATCGCCGCAATTTTTCGGGGGCCGGACTTTCCGGTTCCCAGGTCGGTAAACTCTATTGATTCCTGTGAAGCAAGGAGTTTTTTCCGTTCCGCTTCAATTTCCTGAAACTTATAAAAGGGCTCGGGATTCCCCAGTACCCGGTTATAGAATTCAAACACGAAGGGAGAGTGAATTCCCGAAGCTGTTTTTGCTTTTAGGAGGAAGGAAATATATTCTTTAATTTTATTCAATGTATTTAACTCTGATCTATTAAAAATACAAATCTATGGGCATGACAAGGATAATACTTTTAATAATTTCAATTTTCAATTTTATTATTATGGAATCTCAGGAAAAAAAATTCGGATTGGTAATACATGGTGGAGCGGGCACCATTAAAAAAGAAAACCTGAGCAAGGAACTGGAAGCGGAATATTTTAAAGTAATGAATGAGGCGCTGAAGGCCGGTTATGAAATTCTTGAGAAAGGTGGAAGTGCCCTGGCTGCCGTGGAGGCTGCCATAATTATCATGGAGGATTCCCCGCTTTTCAATGCCGGTAAGGGCAGTGTATTTTCACACGATGAAAAAAACGAACTGGATGCCAGCATTATGGATGGGAAAACCGGAGGAGCCGGAGCGGTTTCCGGGGTGGGTACTATCAAAAATCCAATTACTACCGCCCGTTTTGTAATGGAAAAAAGTCCGCATGTTTTACTTTCCGGAAAAGGGGCCGAAATTTTTGCAGAAAAAATGGGACAGGTTCCCGTACCTCCCTCCTACTTTTTTGATGCCCGAAGGTTCGAGCAATTAAAAAAAATCAAAGAAACGGATAAAATAAAACTGGATCACAGCAGCGACACGACGGGCATGTTGTTTCCGGATACGGATTACGGGGATAAAAAATTCGGGACTGTAGGATGCGTAGCCCTTGACAAAAACGGAAATCTGGCCGCCGGTACCAGTACGGGTGGCATGACCAATAAAAAATTCGGTCGGGTTGGGGATGCACCCATCATAGGGGCGGGCACTTTTGCCAAAAACTCTACCTGTGCCATTTCCTGCACCGGGCATGGGGAGTATTTTATCCGGAATGTTGTTGCCTATGATGTTTCCGCCCTCATGGAATACAAAGGGATGAGCCTGGATGCAGCCTCAAATCTTGTTATTCAGAAAAAGTTAAAGGAGCAGGGCGGCGAGGGAGGATTGATTGGGATTGACAAAAAAGGGAATATTGTAATGCCCTTTAACACATCCGGCATGTACCGGGGTTATATGATCAACGGAAAATCGGAGGTTAAAATTTACAAGGATTGATCAGGAAAGCGGCTCAATTTTAAATTCGTAAAATTCCATAATCTGATTGGCCAGTAATTTTTTGCAGGCCTCCTCTACTTTAATTTTTGCCGTTTTTTCGTCCGGCGCTTCAATTTCAAGGGTGATGTGTTTCCCGATTCTCACGTTTCCAATTTCCGGAAGCCCTACATTTACCATACTTTTTGTTACGGCTTTCCCCTGGGGATCGAGGAGGGCTTTCAGGGGCATTACATCTATTTCAGCTTTAAATTTCATGAATGCGGATTGTTTTCGTTCTTTTTAATAAAATGCTCCAAAAGACTAATAAGGATGTACAAAATTATAATTAAAGGTATTCCGGCGAACTGAAATAATATCAACAGCAACACAGCCCCGATAATAAGCAGGTAACGCAAGGCATTCCCGCGCAAACCAAAGGACTTGAATTTTAATCCGATCAGGGGCAGTGGTGAAACCAGCAGAAAAGACATGATGGGAGCCAAAGCACAGAGCACATAAGGATTGAAAAAAAAGCGGGCCGCCGGGTTATCGGGAAGGATGTAGTTTGAAGCGGAAGCTGTTTCTGAAAACATATTCCCCAGAATTTTTGCCCCCAGATCGATAAAGTCGGCCACACCTCCCTCGCCCTTGGTTACGGGGCCTGAATAAAGGTCGAAATGAGCCGGAAAAATGCGGAGGATAAAGGGCAGGGATGCAAAAAAAAGTGCATTGGCAGGCGTTGGCAGGCCAATAAAACCGTGGGTTTGCCGGGTGTCGATGTTAAACTTTGCCAAACGCCAGGCCGAAAAAACCGGAATCAGCAAAGCCAGAAATGGGGCCAGAAAGGGAGTACCGCCCAATGCACCGGGAACAACGGACAAGTCGCCACTAAGTACAGAATTTACACCTGTGGTAAGCAGCGAAAACTGAATTGTTTTAAATAAAATAAAGGCAGGAAGAACCCCAAAACTAACCATATCGGCCAGGGAGTCTAATTGTTTTCCGAGTTCAGAAAACGACTTTAGGAGCCTTGCTAAAAATCCGTCCAGAAAGTCGAGAAGGGCGGCCAAAAAAACCAAGCCCGCGCCTGCCATGAGATTTCCCTCAAGGACAAATAAAATTCCAATACATCCGCACAACAGGTTTCCCAGCGTAATAAAATTCGGAATGTTTGAAATCAACCACATATTGTCTGCAAAGCTAATTAGATTTTACGTTTTCCTGAACCGGGCAGAAATGTTCAAAAAGAACTTTTCAAATCCAAAATAGCTCAGGGTTGAAAAGAGGATTGTGAGTGTCAATAAAATCAAAGGCCGGACAACATAAATTTCAACCGGGGAGTTTCCCAGGAAGTCTTTAAAAAAAGAGAAATGAAGCAGGGTTATGGCAATTCCATGAAACACATACAATCCGTAGGATATTTTACCCAAAAAACGAATGGGTTTAAGGGCTCCGGCGTTGAAAAGGCGGTTCTCACCGTAACACTGATCAAAAATTACAAAGGTGAATAACAGTCCGAAAACCAGACGTTCAAACACATAGGCCTTACCAAAGCCAAAGATGGGATTGTATGTAAAAAGGAGAATGGCCAATAGAGCGTACAACAGGAACACGGTGCTTCTACGCAAGGATTTTAAGAGATTGAAAAATTCATTTTCAAAGACACAGGACCAGGCAAGGATGCCTCCCAGAGCAAAATTCGAAACAATACCCAGGGTGTGAAAAAGCAAGCCCGGATGATCAGGACCCAGGTAATACCTGAAAAACAGCGAGGTAAAGATCAGCAGGAAGCAAAAATGGAGGGCATATTTTTTAAAAAACCGCAACCACAATCCCCAGGCAAGATAAAACTGCTCTTCAACGGAAAGGGTCCATAAAAAAACCATAAAAAACAAAAAATTCTGTCCATCCTCCATCACGTAAAAATTAAGGGTAAAGGACAGGAACCAAACGGGTGAAGGAAGCGGGCTTACTGAAATTTCAAAAAGGGGTGCGAGGCTGACCAAAACAAATCCTGCAACAACAATTAAAAAGTAGAGGGGCCAGATGCGGAGAGAGCGGCGGATAAAATAATTTTTAAAACTGAAACCACCCGATGTTTCATATTCGCCAAGAATGGTGAATGTGATAAGGAAGGAACTCAGCACAAAGAAAAAATCAAGTCCTGCAAAACCCAGGTGGGTCAATGAGGTATCAGTAGAAAAGGCCGGTTTATCGTGGCCTGAAAAAGAGATTGAAAAAAGAGCGTGGGAACAGAAAATAAGCAGAAAGCCAAAGAACCTGAGACCATCGAGGTTTGGAAAGTATAAGGGCTTACGGTTCATACCATTACAAATATCGCCCGGGTGGGGGAAAGCAGCAATATTACCCCCAAAATACCGTTAAAATGCATATTAAATGGCCGATTTTCATTAATTTAGAACGTTTTATGAAAAATTTTCTTTCTCTTGTTTTAACCCTGTCATTTTTTCTGACAAACGGTATATCCCAAATCAGAAAATACAGCAATGAATTTTTAGCCATTGGAGTGGGAGCCCGGGCGCTGGGGATGTCGAACGCCGTGGTTGGCAGTGTTCGGGATGTCACCTCTGGCTATTGGAATCCGGGAGGGTTGAATCATCTGAACAATGACCTTCAGGTTGGATTGATGCATGCCAATTACTTTGCAAATCTGGCCAAGTATGATTATATCGGGTTAGCTAAAAGAATAGACAGCAGCAGTGTGGGCGGATTTTCCATGGTAAGATTTGGGGTGGATGACATACCCAATACCACAGAATTGATCGACAATCAGGGTAACATCGACTACAACCGCATTACCACTTTCTCGGCTGCCGATTATGCATTTATTTTTTCTTATGCACGGGATCTGGGAATAAAGGGATTGTATGTGGGAGCCAATGCGAAAATTATTCGCAGGAAGGTAGGCGATTTTGCCGGCGCCTGGGGATTTGGTCTTGACGCAGGAGCCCAATATGAAAAAGGTCCCTGGAATTTCGGACTTATGTTGCGGGATGTGACCTCAACATTCAATGCCTGGAAATTTAATCTCGACGACCGGATGAAAGAAGTATTTGTTCAAACCGGCAATGAAATTCCGGTAAACTCACTTGAGATTACCATGCCCCGGATGATTGCGGGTGTGAGCCGGTGGTGGGAATTAGGAAAAAAATTCAGTCTTCGCGGAGCCGCAGATTTCGACTTTACATTTGACGGAAAACGAAACGTTTTAATAAAGTCCAGTGTAGTTAGCATTGATCCCCATTTTGGCGTTGAGGCAGGTTATCGCGATATTATTTTCCTGAGGGGCGGCATTGGGAACATTCAGAAAGAAACCGATTTCAGAGGTGGAACCATTACCACCCTTCAACCCAATATGGGTGTGGGTTTAAAGATAAAACAGGTGGCCCTCGATTACGGCCTCACCGACATTGGAGATGTATCAGCCGCTTTATACTCGCATATATTTTCATTACGATTCGATATTAACAAACAGCCTAAACCTTGAAGAAAAGTTTACTTTGTTTTTTTCTGGTTTTCTTTCCCGTTCTGTTCAGCTTTTCCCAACCCTTCGGAAATGAGTGGATAAACTACTCGCAATCCTATTACAAATTTCGCATTACCGCCGATGGCGTTTACCGCATCGACTCCACTGCCCTCTCCAACGCAGGCATTCCGCTCGGGAGTATAGACCCAAGGCGATTCCAGATTTTTGGCCGGGGCCGTGAAATTCCTATATATGTAGCCGGGGAAGGTGACGGAGTATTTAACTCCGGCGACTACATTGAATTTTATGCCTTCCGTAACGATGGGTTCCTTGATTCATTGCTGTACGACACGGCCGACATTACCAATCCATACCACAGCCTTATAAACGATACTGCACATTATTTTCTAACCTGGAATCTGAATTCCACCAATAATTTACGCTTTGCCTTTATCAGCGACACAACATTCAGTCAGTACAGTCCTGCCCCTTATTTTTTCAGAGAATTGTTTTACACCGGAACCAACGAATACCAGCTGGGAAAAAGAAATGTTTTCGGGTGGTATACTGCCCGATATGATGCCGGTGAGGGCTGGACTTTCCCCCGGTTTTCCAAAGGCAATTCAAATAACCATGCCTACACAACAACCAATGTTTATTCCGGAGGACCACCAGCACAATTCAGGTGCGGAGTAATTGGCGTATCGGATGATTTCACCCAGCCATTGAATCCCGATCACCAGATTCAGATTAGTTATAATGGATTTTCAGGGAACACCCAATTAGCAGATTCCCTCTACAATGGTTTTCACCAGATGAAATTTTCTTTTACTATTCCCGCCACCAATCTGACGGGAAGCACCAACTTTAATTTTCTGAGTGTTTCGAATCCTTTATTTACCTGGGGAAATCTGACGGCCGTATCTTTTTCGCGTTTGAAATACCCGCACACCTTTGACCTGGAAGGAAATTCAACCTACCGGATGTTTATTCCGGATCATCCTACCGAGGCAAAATCATTACTGAACATTACCAATTACAATGGAGGATCAGGCCAGGTATTTCTGCTGGATCTTACCAACCGCAGAAGATTTGAAGTTTTTCAGAACGGTCCCGGGTTCCGGGTTTTGGTTCCCAACAGTGGAGGAGAGAAGTTTTGTTTTCTGTTTAATAATGCCCAACCCCTTTCTATTACTACCCTCGTTCCTGCCGGAAATCTGGGTTTGTTCACTGATTTCACGAATGTCAATTTCGATTCTGCCTATATCATAGTAACCCATCCCGTTTTTTGGGCTGAATCGCAGCAATATGCCAATTACCGTTCCTCATTACCCGGCGGAGGATTTAACGTGGTAATGGCCAACATTACGGAACTGTATGATCAGTTTGCATTCGGGATAAAATACCACCCTGCTTCAATCCGGAGGTTTTCCGCCTTTGCCTACGCCAATACAAACATCAAACCTTCAAATTTATTTTTAATCGGAAAAGACATCCAGATTAATACGGCCAGGAACAATGCTTCCTTACTGGCCCAAACTTATGTTCCTTCGATGGGATATCCTGCCAGCGATAATTTGCTTACGGCAGGTTTGGGAAATACCATTAATGAACCGCTGATTCCAACAGGCCGTATTGCCGCAAAAAATCCGCAAAACATTCTGGACTATCTCAATAAAGTAATTGCGCACGAATCGAATGCACCTGCCGAATGGATGAAACAGGTTATGCACTTTGGGGGCGGATCATCCACAACAGAGCAATCTGCTTTTGCCAGTTTCCTGAGCGATTATGAAACCATCATTGAAGACACTTTGTTCGGGGGATTCGTTCATACCTTTTTAAAATCATCTTCCCAGCCCATTCAGATTACGCTTGCCGATTCCGTGGAGCGATTGATAAATTCCGGGGTAAGCATCATGACCTTTTTCGGGCATGCCTCAGGTAACAGTTTTGATCAGAACCTTGATTTTCCGGGCAACTACAATAATCCGGGGCGGCATCCCCTTATCATAGCCAATTCCTGTTATACGGGGGATATTCATCAGCCCACCACTGCGTTTGTTTCCAGTGCCAGCGAAACCTGGGTATTTACGCCCAACCGGGGAAGCATTGGATTTCTGGCATCGGTGGGTCAGGGAACAACTTATTACCTCAATCAGATTTCCAGAAACTTATACAAACAACTCGGCATTTATAATTATGGAAATTCCATTGGAAAATGTCTGCAAGCCGCCTTTGACACTATTCAGGGTAACGGTTCCGACCACCTAATGAATGCCTCCATTCTGGAATTTACCATTCACGGTGACCCTGCAGTAATAGTTAAAGGATGGAAAAAACCCGATTATGCCATTGCCGATTCTTCGGTTTTTTTCAGTCCGAAAGGAACCCTCACTCTCGACCTTGATTCCTTTACCATTCATGTTGCCGTAGCCAATTTGGGAAAAGCCACAAGCGACACGGTAATGGTTGAAATCCGCCGCATTTTTCCCGACAACACCGATACGGTTTATACAAAACCCATCCCTTTTGTTTATTACCGGGACACTTTATCCTTGCGGCTTCCCATTGACATTGCCCGGGGCCCCGGATTAAACAAATTTGAAGTATGGGTTGATTCACCTCAAAACATAGATGAGCTGAACGAAAACAATAATCGTCTTTTAAATCCGGCAACCGTTCTCATTCTTGCCGGAGATATTTTCCCGGTTTACCCCTATAAATATGCCATCATTCCGAATGATACCGTAGTGCTGAAAGCAAGTACCGGAAATCCTTTTGATATTCCAAGGAACTACCGATTTGAAGTTGACACTAATGATTTATTTCTTGCGCCGCTTGCGGTGGGAACCGTATTGGCTCCTGGGGGTGTTGTAAGCTGGAAAGCTCCCCTGCAATTAACCGACAGCACCGTATATTTCTGGAGGGTACGAAGAGACACTTCCGACACAACCAATTTCCGCTGGAAAGAATCATCCTTTCAATACATCCCAGGGAAACGAGGCTGGGAACAGGCCCATTTTTTCCAATTCAAAAATGATAAATATACCTATATAAACTACAATCGACCTGCCCGGTCCTTTGACTTTGTTCCCTCGGGAAAAACATTAATTGTAAATGTGTATGGGCAGAAGCCGCCGAATTATAATTTCTCACAAATGTCGGCCACGGAATATAAGCTCGACTTAAGTGTTATGGATTATGCCGGATGCGGATTTGATACGGCCATTCATATAGCGGTAATTGATCCGATATCACTTACCCCCTGGGGCAACCGGTACTTCGACGGAAATGTAATGCACAATCCGACGCATTACTATAACAATGCCAACGACATACCTTCGGGCGGACCCTGCGGCCGGCAACGGGTGGAGAATTTTTTCATTTACCGGATAAGAAACACGACCCAGATGGCCGGCATGAAGCGGATGATTGAAGATTCCATTCCCAACGGTCATTTCATTCTTGCGTATTCATGGATAAACGGAGGATTTAGCCGCTGGATTGACCCTTCACTGTTTACTACTTTTGAGAACCTTGGAGCCGACAGTGTGCGGTATCTGCCCAATGTGCCCTGGATATTCTTTTGCAAAAAGGGAGATCAAAATTCAGCGATTGAATTATGGGGAGATTCTGCCAATGCATTCATTAATCTCACGACCAACCTTACCAACAATTCCGATTTTGGTACCATTACTTCAGAATTGATCGGGCCATCGGTGAGGTGGGACAGTTTAAGCTGGCGACAGCATGCCCTGGAAAATCCACCCCTGGATTCGGTTGCACTAAATATAATAGGTATTGACAACAATGGATTGGAAACCCTTGTCAGGTCGGGACTTCCTCCTGACAGTGCCCAGATTTACCTGAGCAACATCAATGCAAATCAATATCCATATCTGAAACTGAATTTATTTATAAGGGATGATAGTTTGCGAACCTGTGCCCAGCTCGATAAGTGGCAGGTCTTTTTCCAACCCGTTCCCGAAATAGCTGTTCACCCGCCCTTAGGATTCAGTTTTTATCGCGACACGCTTCAGGAAGGAGATTCCGTAAGATTTTCTGTGGCGGTTAAAAATATCAGTGAATTCCCAATCGACAGTTTCCCTATAACCTTTTGGGTAAAGGACAAAAATAATGCTACGCGGCCCCTGCCAGGGTATTTGTCGAAGCCTTTGGGAGCCGACAGCTTTCTCCTGGCCAATACGAAGTTCAGCACATTTGGGTTTCCGGGATTAAATGGTTTATGGATGGAGGCAAATCCGAGAGGACACCCGAAAGAAAAACCCGAACAATTTCATTTCAACAATCTGGTTCAGGTGCCATTCTATGTGGGAGTAGATAAGATAAATCCATTGCTGGATGTTACCTTCGATGGAATACATATTTTAAACGGGGATATTGTAAGTGCCAAACCCGACATTCTGGTTCAGCTTAAAGATGAAAATTTATTTCTGGCACTCAACGACACCGCCGATTTTAAAGTCTGGCTTCGCTCTCCGGGCTCCCAAACCCTTGAGCGGATTTACTTTGCCGATCCCAGAATTTACTTTACCTCGGCCCAGCTTCCCAAAAACAGTTGCCGGATAAACTTCAAACCCAATCTTGTTACCGATGGGAAGTATGAATTACTGGTTCAGGCAAAAGACCGGAGTAAAAACCTCAGCGGGTCGTTTGATTACCGGGTAACTTTTGAAGTGGAAAACAAGCCCAGTATTACGGAAGTAATGAATTACCCCAATCCATTCAGCACGAGCACCCGGTTTGTATTCACGCTAACGGGATCTGAAATTCCTGAGGATTTCACCATACAGATTTTAACCATTACGGGGAAGGTAGTAAGGGAAATAACCCGTTCTGAACTGGGTCATATACACATAGGCAGAAACATCACCGAATATGCATGGGACGGGAAGGATGATTTTGGCGATCCTCTGGCCAACGGCTTATATTTATACCGGGTAAAAGCCCGGCTTGGGGGGCAATGGGTTGAAAAAAAGGAAAGCGGCGCCGATCCCTATTTTCATAAAGGCTTCGGGAAGATGTATTTGATTCGTTAATTGGCATGAATTTTGAATTAAGTTAAACCAAATGCCCTGAGAGGGGTCTAAACAAATAAACCTAACCCATGAAAACACTGAAAACCATTGCCTTAGTACTTTTTGGGGTCCTTATTTCCACCGCCGGCTATGCCCAGCAGGTTCCCAAAAAAGTGGTAGTTGGCCCCCCAAAAGTGGACAAGTTCCAGGCCCGGAAAGTTCTTCACAGAACCTCAATTGTAATTTACTATGCTCACAAACAGGTGAAAGCCTCCAAAAACTACACCGGTGACCTTGCCAAAGCCATTGGACACCAGAAGCATGCACGGAAACTTTACCTGCAGGGAAAGTATTACAGAGCAATTCATCACTCCCGCGTTGCCCGTGCTTTTGCCGTAAAAGCCATTAAGGCAAACAAAGCAAAAGAAATTGAAGAGTGTAAGTTTACTCCTGAAGAGGAAGAGTTGTTAAAAAATGGTCCTAACGATCAGGATTTGATCAATGAGTTAAACGCCGCAAATCCCGGAGCTAAGTACAAAGACGAAGAGCATATGATCAGCGAACCGGACATTGATCTTAACGCCGACGACTAAACCGTATTTTTAAACATCCCCGAAAGCGCCATGGCAAATATGCATGGCGCTTTCTGTTTTATTACCTTTGGGCGTGAAATTTCTGAAACTTTGCGGCCTGAGTGTTTTATCCGGGTTACTTCTTTATGGAGGATGGCCACCCGAGGGACATTTTCTTATATTATTTATTGGCTTTGTTCCTTTTTTCCTGGCTTCGAAGTGGGCTCACACCCATTTTCCAAAAAAAGGCTGGGTGGTGTTTGCAGGTTTTTATACCGGATTTCTGGTTTGGAATGCACTTACCACCTGGTGGATCTGGAATAGTTCGAACGGAGGAGCAGTAATGGCCATTGTTAGCAATGCCTTGCTAATGACCGGAGTGTTTTTTGCAGGCCATAAAATTACCCGTAATGCCCATCCCTGGCGGAAACCCTTTTACTGGATTGCCTTATGGCTTGCCTTTGAGCATTTGCATCATCGCTGGGATCTGACCTGGCCATGGCTTACGCTGGGAAATGCGCTTTCGGGCTGGCCCTCCCTTATTCAATGGTATGAGTTCACCGGAACTGCCGGTGGTAGTCTTTGGATTCTTGCGGTAAACTACGGCATATACAACCTCCTTGAGAAAATATATTTTTCCGGGGGGAAGGCCCTTTGGCCTGTTTCCGTCAAAACCCGGCTTCGCGGCTTATTACAGGTTTTGGTACTGATATTGGTGCCCGTAATTTTCAGCAGAATTATTGCACCCGCCGGCAAAGCGGAAAACAATTACGGAGAATCCTCGGTACATGTAGTTTTTCTTCAACCCAATTTTGATCCTTACAATCAAAAATTCGAGTTTGGGGTTGAGGAGCAAATGGAAGTTTTCCTAAAGCTGGCTCTGCCAAAAATAAAACCCGAAACCCGGTTTTTAGTATTTCCTGAAACGGCCTTTCAGGATGGAATTTATGAGGATGACCCGGAAGAATCTTTCAGTATTTCCATCGCGCGAAAACTTTGCGCACGGTTCCCAAACCTGAAAATTATTGCAGGTGCCTCTACCTGGAAAAAATATGCCTCGTGGGAAACACCTCCACCCTCTGCCCGGAAATATGCCGATGGATACTACGATGCTTTTAATTCGGCCCTGTATATCGACAGCACCGGAATCATTTCCACCTATCACAAATCGAAACTGGTGCCGGGAGTGGAACAAATGCCCTACCCTGCGGTATTCGGATTTCTTGAATCGCTGGCCATTGATATGGGTGGAACCAGCGGAACTTTAGGCACTCAGGAAGAGCGCGAGGTATTCAGGGATTCCTATTCAGGACTTAACCCAGCTCCTGTCATATGCTATGAATCGGTTTTTGGAGAATTTGTAGGCGACTACCTTAGAAAGGGGGCAAATGCTGTTTTCATAATGACCAACGACGGCTGGTGGGGGAATACACCCGGGTACAAACAACATAAATTGTACGGTACGCTCAGAGCCATAGAGTATCGGGTTCCTGTAATCCGCTGTACAAATACCGGAGTATCCTGCGAAGTTGGACCCGACGGAAGTATTTTACAGGAATCGCCGTGGTGGGAACCCCATGTGCTTGAGGCATATCTTCCGGTAGTGCAACCCGACACCTTTTATTTTTATGCCGGTGATTACCTGGGAAGAGGGAGCGTCCTTTTGCTGGGCATCTTCCTGATGTTCCGGGTATTCAGAAAAATCAGAAATAGTTCGTTCTGAGAAAATAAACCGACAATACAACAAAGGGAAGAAGAAAAAAAGCGGGGCGGATGTATGTAGGGAAAAAAGAGGGAAGAGGTGCAAAAAAGTACGCCGCCCAACATCCCCCTGCAAGTCCGTAAAAAGCTCCTTTGTTTATTTCGCCCAGCATTAAATTAACCAGGGCCAAACCAATCCAGAAAATCAACACTAACAGTTTCCTGAGCTGCGATATATCATTCCTGTCGGCAAGGGAAATTCCAATCCCCAACACCATGGGAGGAATTAAAACAATCCACATCCTTTCCAGCAGCGGCACAGGACTGTATGAAAAAACAGATGTACTACCTATCCACAGGAATGCAAGTAAAAACAAAGTAAAAACCACAGAATTCCGGAGCAATTCACTTCGGTTTTCTTTTTTGAAGGCATTAGGAATTGCCAGAAAAGTCCAGGGAACAAAAACCAAGAGCAATGAGTAGGAATCAAAAATCATTTGGAATGGCTGTATGAGAATTCTTGAAAAAAATTGCCCGGGGCGGGAGATTTTGTAAAAAATATTGTGTTCTGATTCCACTGAGGAAAGCAAAAATCCGGGGGTTCCTGAAAAAAACGAAAACACAAGCTCCGTCAGGATAAATCCTATGGAAATAAAGAGCAGAGAAAGTCCAAAAAACTTCTTTTGGGATCCGGGTTCCGATTTAAACCAACGAAACAAATACCAGGGAAGGATGATCAGAGCCAGCTCTTTGGTTAAAAAAGCCAAAACAAATAACGCTCCGGAGTAAATTCCAAATCTGAGGGGAAATTCATTTACCCGGGGTGAAAGGGAAAGGAAAAACAAGAAAAAGAGATAAAATGCCAGGGGCACATCCGGAAACAGGTTCCCACCGTACAAAAAAAACAAGGGAAGGAAGGCGGGAATAAATATCCATGGGATAATTTCTCCGGATCGGGATTGATTTTTAAAAAGGATAAAAAGGAGGAATAAGGTGAGGGCTCCGCAAAGCATGGGAAACCAGGAGGCAAGAACCGGAGAGTTTTCAACCCCTGAGAGAACAGGTACCACCGGCAAAATTAAGCCCAGGCGATGATTTTTAGGACTTTGAGTAAGCTCATAATTCCCTTCTTTTACCTGGATGGCCAGGTCCAGATAAACCCCATCGTCGCTCGGAAACTTTCCCGTATTAGCCAAAAAAGCAAAAAAGAGAAAGACAAAAATCCCAAAAAAAAGAAAGGAAGACCTGAGGATCATTTTTCTCAAAGATAAGGATAGTATTTCCCAATGTGGAATCTCTTACCTTTGCAGGCAGAAAAATATGGGAGCCACAGGATTATTAATCAGTAATTTGGGAACGCCGGACTCGGCCAGCGTAAAGGATGTAAAATCCTACCTAAAAGAATTTTTAAATGACCCCCGGGTTATTGATGTTAATCCGGTCTGGAGACATATTCTTGTTAATTGGCTTATTATTCCCGGAAGGGCAAAAAACTCAGCGAAATTATATCGTGAAATATGGACTGACAGGGGCTCTCCCCTACTGTTTCACAGTCTTGACCTGATGGAAAAAGTGAGGCAAAGAAACCAAACCGGTATGGAATTGGATTTTGGGATGCGGTATGGGAACCCCGGTTTGCTTCCTGCGCTTTCACGATTAAAAGAAAAAGGGGTTGACACCTTGCTGGTATTTCCTTTATATCCTCAATATGCCTCTTCCTCTACCGGCTCAACGATGGATGAGGTGCATCGTATTCTAAAGCTACTTTCCTGGAAGCCTGAGGTTAAAGAAATCAAACCTTTTTTCAATCAGGATGCCTTCATTGAAATAATTGCGAACAATGCTTCAAAATTTGATCTGGAGTCCTTTGATCATTTTGTTTTCAGTTATCATGGTTTGCCTGAGCGGCATATTCATAAAACAGCCCGTGAAAAAAACATCAACCAGTGCCACCTGGGAAAATGCTGCGACCGGATTTCAGGAAACAATTACCTCTGTTACCGGGCAGGATGTTTTGAGACAACGCGCAGATTAGTAAAAGCCCTGAATCTTCCGCCTGAGAAATGCACAAGCAGTTTTCAAAGCCGATTAAATAACCGTTGGCTTAAACCCTTTACAGACGAGATTATTGAGAACCTGGGAAAGCAAAAGCTTAAAAGAGTTTTGGTCTTTTCACCTTCTTTTGTTGCCGATTGTCTGGAAACCACCTATGAAATTGGAACCGAGTGCCAGGAAATATTTACGAATGCAGGAGGTGGGGAAATTGTACTGGTTCCTTCATTAAACAGTCAGGAAGCATTTGCCGGTTTCATTCTGGACTATGCCCAAAAACAACAGGCTCCCCGAAGGGAGCCTGTTGCAACAAAACGATAAATTGCTTTAGAAGAATTTAAAGCGGTTGTCCTTGATTTCAGCTTTTTCTTTCAGGACGTTATAAAGCTGCTGATCAATTTTTCCCTGATAGGTCTGGGTAAGTCGCATTTTCTGCTGAATATAATCTTTAGGTTCGGGGGCAGGAGTTACCTTATCTACCACCAGAACATACACACCTTGTTCGCCGGTAACAGGTGCGGAAAGCTTTCCGGGTTCGAGAGCAAACAAGGTTCCAATAACACCCAATTCCCTTCCAATCATGGTAACGCTAAAGTCGTTGAAACGAACCGAGGGCACGCTATCGGCATTCAAATTCATTTTGGAAGCAAGTGTTTCAATATTGGATGCTCCGCTGAGGGCTTTGGAAAACTCTTCCTTAAACATGGCGGCCTTCTTTTCTTTTATGGCTCCTGCTTCAATTTCTGCCTTTTTCTGTTCGAGGGTAGCAAAACCCTTTTCTCTCACCTCGGTAAGGCTGGCAACCACATATTTGTTTTTGTAGCTGAAAGGTTCTTTGGAAACCGACCCTTTTGGATTGGTATAGGCCCAGCGAACGATGTCCTTTGCTTTTTCCAGTCCGGGCAGGGTTACATCGCTTGATTTAAGAGTTTCGGCGGTTCTCAAATTGAGGCCGGCTTCTTTTACTCCTTTCTGGAACGCATCCGCATCGCTACCATATGTGGATACAAAATCAAGAGCCTGGTTATAAACTTCCTGTCTTGTTTTTGATGAAGGTTCAACAGTTTTTTCAATAGTTGCAATCTGATATCTTGGAGATTCTTTACCCCTGTCAAGCACTTCAACAATGTGAAATCCGTAAATAGTTTCCACCACTGTGATATCACCTTTTTTTCCTTCAAAGGCAGCCTTTTGAAATTCAGGCACCATCATACCTTCCTTAAACCATTTGTAGGCACCAATTTCATCACGCTTTTTGAGTACGCGCTTACCTTCTTTATCTTCCCTTACGGATCCGGAATCAGAAGAAAACTTAACCACAAAATCAGGGAAGAGTTTATTTGAACCTTTTAAAATTTTGGTAAGGCTATCGGCCATTGATTTAGCCGCTTCTTTGGAGCGGGTTTGAGTTGGCTGCGCTCCGGTGGCACCCTGATAATTAATAAGGATATGACGAACGGAAGCGGAATCCGGCAACATTTTAACATCGACCAGTTTAGACACTTTCCATTTAAGGCCTTCCTGATAGGGAGCAGTTACGGTTCCTTTTCCGGAGGTTAAAAATGCGGAGTCGTTTTGAAGATATGGGGCAACCTGGGGGGCTTTCAGATAATTATTATCAAAATACCCGGTTTCAGATTCCTGAACCACATATTCGCTGTCGCGCTTTGTCTTGGAAAACTCTTCGGCAATCTTCTGAATATCGGCAAGCGCGGCTGCCCTATCCTCTTCGCTTGGGAATACATCAAAAACCACGAAATCCACCTTCCGGCTTTCTTCCTGCTTGAATTTATACTTGTTCTTATTGTAGTATTTTTTCAATTCCGACTCATCCACTTTCACGGCAGAATCAGGAATCATATTATATCTTTTTAAAACAAAACGGAATTTGAGGGAGGTATTGGCGTTTTGATAATCCTGCTTTGCCAGAGGGGTTGGCGTACGTAATCCCTTTTTCAAAAGGGTGTAGTACTTCAATTGGAATTTATTATCCTTAACAGACCTTTCAAACTCTTTCCATTGCTCATAGTACTGAGCGCTTTGCGGGTCAGTTGAAATTTTATCGATATACGCTTTGATTTTTCGTCCATCAAGTCTTCCATTGGCGTCGGCAAAGTCGGGATTTACCTGTCCGGTTTGCTGATCGGTAAATGCGGGGACAATCATTTGATCGGGCGGATTTCCGATAAAGATATCGGCCAGTTCCTTTTCGGTAACCCGGATGCCTGCGGTAGCATATTCTTTTTCGAAGGCCAGGGTACGCAGAAAATATTCCCAAGTAGAATTATTAACCATATCGGCCATCTGATCGTCGAGGGAGGAAAGGTTGTTTCTGGATTTCTGCATCTCCTCCATCTTCTGATATTCTATCATGAATTGTTCGTAGGAAATATCCTCGCCGGAGATAACCCCCACCACATTACTTTCGCCGAAAATCTGAAATCCGCTTTCAAAAAGTCCGGTTAAAACAAAGGCCATCAATGAAATTCCTACCAGGGTAGCAATAAGGCCGGAGCGTTTACGAAGTGAACCAATAACTGCCATAAAAATTCAAAAATTTTAAGTATTCAGGGGAGCGAAGTTACAATTCTTTAAGGGGATTCAAAAAGCGAAAGCTAATTTGTTTTATGCTGATTATCAGGCTCTTATATTATTCGCTTCCAATTTTCAGGCCCAGGGTCTCGATACGGGTCTGTGAAACATTCAAAACGGTGAAGGTGAGCTTTCCGAGATTGATTTTTTCGCCCTTGGCGGGAATGGTACCGGTAAGGTTGACAATCAGACCTCCGAGAGTTTCTGAGCCTTCCTTTTTGGGGATTTCGGTTTGATATTTTTCGTTGATATAATCAATTTCCATACGACCGCTGAAAACAAATTCGCTATCTGAAATTCTGCGTTCAATGAGTTCATCCTTATCGTGTTCATCTTCAATTTCCCCGAAGATTTCTTCCATTACATCTTCCATGGTAAGAATACCGGCAGTTCCTCCGAATTCGTCCAACACTACGGCAATACTTTTCCGTTGTTGAATAAACAGAGTAAGCGCATCTTTAGCGGGCATGGTTTCAGGGATGATAATAACCGGCAACAGCAGGGAACGAACATTATCGGGGTTCTTAAAAAGTTCATAGGAATGCACGAATCCGATTATATGATCTATGGATTCCTGATAAACCAAAATCCGGCTCAATCGGGTTTCAATAAACCGCCGTTTTAAATCCTCTACAGAGATATCCACGGGAACTGCAATTATTTCGGTTCTGGGAACCATGCATCCCCTGGCTTTAACACGGGCAAAATCGAGGGCATTTTTAAAAATTTTCACCTCGTGATCCACCTTTCTCTTTCCCTGGTTCTTATATAACGTTTCCCGAACCAGATTATCCAGATCCACTCTCCCGAAACTGGGATCGGCTTCCTGGACTTTTACCCGGAAAAGGGTTCGCATTAAAAAGGAGGAAAAACCGGTTATTATGAATACCAGGGGAGACAAAACAAGATAGGACAACAGCACCGGAATGGCAAAAATATTGAGCAAACCATTGGGATTTAAGCGGAACAAATTTTTTGGTAAAAATTCCGCTGTAAACAAAATAACAAGGGTGGAAAGCAAAGTGGTGAGCAAAAAAATCCAAAAACCGGAACTCAGGAAACCGGACAGGAAGCTTGTTAGCTTTTGCTCCATAAACATGGAAAAAACAACCAGGGCTATACAATTCCCCACCAGCAGTGTTCCTATAAACCGGGCTTGCTTTTTGACCAGGAAGGAAATGATTTTCGCATTTATCCCGCCTTTCTTCTGGGAAAGCTCAATTTTCAGTTTGTTGGCAGTAAAAAAGGCAATTTCAATTCCGGAAAAAAAAGCAGAAGCTACGAGTGCTAAAAAAATATATAACCAGTAATTTTCCAATTATTTTTTTTGTTTTCCTTGTTTCGGTGATGGAGCCTGATTTTTGTTGGTGCTGTATATTTTCAGACGGCGTTTATTCAGGGCAAACATAAGACCGCTGACAAAAGTAAATGCAAAAAACAAATAGGAACTTTTTACATCCCCTGTGGCCACCATATAAACAGCCGTCATAAGTGAAAAAACTCCGGAAATTCCCCAGATCCACATCAGTGCCTTGATCATTGTATTCATGGTGCTATTGATTTTCTACATCCCTTTCAAGGGTGCCTGTTACATTTAATATTTTAAGGTCGGAAAAATCTTCGGTTGCTTCAAGCCCTTCGCCCAAAATTATTTCATCCCGCGTTGTAATTTTTACGGCATCATTAGTAAAGACTTTCCCGTCGTTACGTGTCCAGAATAGTTTTTCCGTATTTAATTTTTCTCCCTTTTCATTCATAACCACCACATTATGGCGGGCTTCCATACGCGAGTCGGCATCATGATAAATGGCATAATTGGCTTTCAGCCAGGACTTAACCTTTCCCTGGCTATCAAAAAACTCAATATAAACGCCTCTTGGAAAAACTGTTTTTTTGCCTTCCCTTTCATAATTTTCAAGAACGGGGGCAAAAATTTTAATTTTAACCTGAGCGCTGTCAGAATAAATTATTTCAACTTCAGAGGCCCGGTTATCGGGAAGTTGATCGGCACCCAGCATCCTAACCGTCCGGATATCATTTTCACAGGCGGTCAATCCCGCTACTAACAATAATAAAATTGTTCTCAATCGTATTTGCGCTGAATAAACCATTTTTCATTTAATGAAAGCCCGATGCTTATTCTGAAAAAGGTTTCTGAGATTAAGTTGTTTTCCGTTGTTCCGCGGTAACCGCCTTCAAGGGCAAAATTTAGCATTGACTGTGTGTAGGTGTCGCCCATACGCTGTTTCCGCAAGGGGATACCCAGGCCTGTGCTTGCTGAAAACTCTGTGTAGGGGATATCTTTGGAAAGAACCAGATAATGATTGCTGTATCTCAATCCGCCCCGGTATTGCAAACGGCGGCTGAGATTTCCTTTTCCATCGGCATACTTATCCGGAATATATTGGAATCCCAGGCTTAAGCGACGGGCCGTGGAATACCTGATACCTGTGTTAGCATTTCCAAAAGAAGTCCAGTCCTGGAAAAAGTAATCGGCAGCAAACACCAGGCGCTCCCCTTTTTTAAACATCAAACCCGCTCCTAAAGAGGGGGGAATCTGCCGTGTTTCCTTTACATCAACTTCATACAAGGCAGTATCTCTGGCCAATTCTATGATGGTATTGAACTTCAATAATTCCACAAGAGTAGTAGTACGGGTAACCATATCGGTTCCCATGGATCCGGTGAGTCCGGCAACCATAAACCAACGGCTTTTTATCCTTGCTTTATACTGGATTCCGCCACGAAACACAAAATCACTTACCCGGATTTCTTTTCGTGCACGGGTATTAAAATAAAAACCGGAAGAGGGAAATGAATCCCTGTAGGTAGCAAGAACATTCCCGAACAAATGAGAAGCAGAAAATCCGAAGGAAAATCTTCCGGTTCTAAATCCACCGGCTAAAAAAACATCATTTATTCCTCCGGAACCCTGATAATTATACCGCACTTTTCCAACGCTATCCAGTTGGGATTCTGTACCTATATTATAGCCCACCCGCGAATAAGGCTGTAAACCGAAAGCAATAGCCGACCGGTTTTTGCGGCCAACAGGAACTCCAAAAATAATTTGTTCAAGTCCGACATTATTGGTCAGGATTTTTTCCTGATTGGATTTCAATTGGGTAACGGTATTGGAAACTCCTACTTCAAAAGAGCTGAGTCGCAGCGAGGCCAAAGAGGCCGGATTAGCCGGACTAATGGCGAAGGGTGCGGTAGAATCATTTTGAAAAGCAAAAGTAGTGCCGCCCATAGCCATATTGTAGGCCGAGAATCCATGGTATAGCTCACCCAGCCCAAAGCGCGAGTAGGGCGAACTGGTTCCCTGGGCAAATGATAATCCGGAGCCGGTAAGGGCCAGCAAGGCAATAAAATATATGGAACACCTACGCGGCATTAAAAAGTAAAATTTCATTTAACCCCTTCAAAACCAGATTTGGGTCTGCAAAGATGGGCATTTTAAGGTGCCTGACAAAGAATTCCCCGTCGCCGCCGGTAACAACAATTTTCAATTTGGGGTACTTTTCAAGATAATCCCCAATTAAGCCTTTGGTTTCTGCTATCATTCCGTTTTCCACCCCAGACCGGATTGATAGCTCGGTACTGTTTCCAAGCAGGGGTGTTTTGGTTGTTTTACTATTAATTAACGGAAGCCGGTCGGTAAAATTGTGAAGTGCTTTGTAGCGCATTTCAAGCCCCGGGGCTATGCTTCCTCCCAGATATTCACCTTTCACACTCACAAAATTAAATTTAAGGCAGGTGCCGGCATCTATAACCAGGACAGGAAAACCAGGAAACATTTTCCACCCTCCAACGGCTGCGGCCAGTCGGTCGGAGCCGAGCGTAAAAGCCGTTTTATATTTGTTTTTTATGGGAACCCGGGTTTTGTGTGAAAATAATTCAACCGGAGCAATTCCATTTTTCAAAACGGAAGAAGGAATCTGATTTTTTACGGTTCCCACAAAGATTCTTTCGATTTTGTTTTTCGATAAAAAATCCCTGAACCTGGAAGTACTCCTGATATCCGGACGAACAATTTTTTTCAGGTTACTTCCTGAAAATATACCTGTCTTTGTACGGGTATTCCCGATGTCAATAATAAGAACCATCAGGCACCGGATTAAAAATGACTATTTAAGTCCAAACTCTTTTCGAAGTCTTTCTACGTAATCCAGTTCTTCCCATGGGAAAAGTTTTACTTTAACTTTTTTCTCATTTCCTTTTCCGGGATTAAACACTTTGGTAACTACGCGTGGCGATCTTCCCATGTGGCCGTAGGAGGCTGTTTCGAGATAAATGGGACTTCTCAGGTTGAAGCGCTTTTCAATGGCATAGGGTCTGAGGTCAAAAATTTTCCCGATTTTTTTGGCGAGCTTTCCATCGTCTATATTAACATGAGAAGTTCCGTAGGTATTAACATAAAGTCCTACCGGTTCTGCCACACCGATAGCGTAGGCAACCTGAACGAGTACTTCCTCGCAAAGTCCGGCGGCTACCATATTTTTTGCAATATGCCGTGTGGCATAAGCAGCGGAGCGGTCAACTTTGCTGGGGTCTTTTCCAGAGAAAGCACCGCCTCCATGGGCGCCTTTCCCGCCGTAGGTATCTACAATAATTTTCCTTCCGGTGAGACCGGTATCTCCATGGGGTCCGCCGATTACAAACTTTCCGGTGGGGTTTATATGGTATTTTATCTGATTATTGAACAGGGCCTGAACACGGGCAGGAAGTTTTTTCTTTACCCTTGGGATAAGGAATTGGATGATGTCTTTCTTAATTTTTTCGAGCATGGACTTATCCGGTCCGAACTGATCGTGCTGCGTAGAAATAACAATGGTATCAATTCGTACGGGGCGGTTATTATCGTCGTATTCAATAGTAACCTGAGATTTGGCATCCGGCCGCAGGTATTTAATTTCTTTGTTTTCTCTTCTGATCTCCGCCAGTTCCCGAAGTAACAAATGGGCCAGCTCCAGGGGAAGAGGCATAAAATTATCGGTCTCGCGGCAGGCATATCCAAACATCATTCCCTGATCACCGGCCCCCTGATCTTCTTTGCGTTTTCTTTCCACACCACGGTTAATGTCCTGACTTTGTTCGTGTATTGCTGAAAGCACCCCGCAGGAATGTGCCTCGAACATATATTCGCTTTTGGTATAGCCGATTTTCTTAATAACCTCTCTGGCGATAGTCTGAACATCAAGGTAGGCTTCCGACTTTACCTCTCCGGCGAGCACTACCTGTCCGGTAGTAACGAGGGTTTCACAGGCCACTTTGGAATCGGGGTCATAGGCAAGAAAATGGTCGATAAGTGCATCAGAAATCTGATCAGCAACCTTATCCGGATGCCCTTCAGAAACAGATTCAGAGGTAAATAAGTAAGACATACTTGAGTTTTTGGGTTAACGGGGCGCTAAAATAGGGTTTTTTTTGGGAAGAATATGCCCCTTTTATCGGGTTAATTGCTTGAAAATATCTTCCAGTTTCTGTTCCGATTTTTGAATGGTGAGAACCTGTAGATTATTCTTTACGGCAAATTGGAACAGGGCGGCCCTGACATCGGCTTTTTCGCTGGCAATAATTTCCCAGGTGAACCCTCCGGCCGGATTGGCTTCGATTACCCCGGCCATGTTCTTTAACAAGCCACGGTTTACTTCCCGGTCGAATTCAATGGTAATTACGGTTTGATTTCCGGTACCGGAAATTAACTCGGATGTAGGTTTATCCGCCACAATTTTTCCCTTCCTGATAATAATAACCCTTCGACACATGGCTTCTACTTCCTGCATAATATGGGTACTCAGCAGTACTGTTTTTTCTTTGCCAATTTCCAGAATAACTTTTCTGATTTCAGCCAACTGATTGGGATCAAGGCCTGAGGTGGGTTCATCGAGAATTAAAACCTTGGGATCATGAATAATAGCCTGAGCCAAACCTACGCGTTGACGATAACCCTTGGAAAGGGCCCCAATCTTTTTATTTTTTTCGGCTTCAAGCCCGGTCAGGTGAATCATTTCCGCAATTCGCTTTGCCGGAGACTTTATGGCATGTAAGCCGGAAATAAATTCCAGGTATTCCTTCACATACATTTCCAGGTACAGAGGATTGTGTTCAGGAAGGTAGCCAACCGAAGCCTTAACCTGCAGCGGTTCTTCTTCCACACTATATCCACACACTTTTGCTTTGCCGGAAGATTGCGGAATGTAACAGGTCAAAATTTTCATCAGGGTTGATTTCCCGGCTCCATTCGGACCCAGGAAGCCAACTACCTCACCGGCGGATACAGAAAATGAAACTTCATCCAGTGCCTTTTGGCTACCGTACAATTTCGAAACAGAAAATACTTCCAGCGACATAAAACTACTTTGGTAAAGATACTAAGCTTCCCTGAATTAGGCCATTGCCAAAAGAAAGGGCTAAATTTGCCGGGTGAAAGGATTGGTCATAAAAACCACGGGCAACCGGTATATAGTACTTGCCGATAAGGGAACTTATGTTACCTGCACCCTGAAAGGAAAATTCAGGATGGAGGGAACCAGGTCCACCAATCCTGTGGTGGTTGGAGATCATGTTCTTTTTGAAAAACCCGATTCGAACCAGGATGGCATAATCCACGAAATTCTACCCCGGAAGAACCACATTGTCCGTAAGGCTACCAAACTTTCGCGGCAATCCCATGTTCTTGCCGCTAATATTGACCTTGCCTGGATTGTTGTTACTCCGGTAGTTCCTAAAACATCCTTTGGATTTATCGACCGGTTTTTGGTTTGTTGCGAGGCCTTTCAGGTTCCTGTAAAAATCATACTTAACAAATCCGATTTGTTTGAGGGAGAAACGGAAGAACCTGCCCTCGTTTACCGGGAAATTTATACCCTCGCCGGGTATGAGGTGCTCCAGGTAAGTGCAACCCGGAATTCCGGACTTGACCTTTTAAAAAAAGAAATGAAAGGCAAAGTAAATCTATTTGCCGGTCATTCAGGTGTTGGGAAATCAACACTGATCAATAAAATTTGTCCGGAAGTTGCCCAGAAAACGGCTGCTTTATCAAACACTCATCTGAAGGGTCTTCACACCACCACCTTTTCGGAAATGTTTCCGCTTCCCGAAGGGGGTTATGTAATTGACACCCCGGGCATAAAAGAGTTTGGCTTGTTTGACTATGAAAAAAACGAGTTGTATCATTATTTTCCTGAAATCTTTAAAGTGGCAGCAAACTGCAGATTTAATTCCTGTCTGCATGTTTCTGAACCCGGCTGTGCGGTTATGGAAAAAGTGGAATCGGGAGAAATTTCAGACACCCGTTACCATAGTTATCTGAGCATACTGAATGGGGAAGAGCTCGAAAAAGAATTCGATGATTAAATAAAATGCGCATTCTGATCCAAAGAGTTTCATCCGCCAATGTTAAGGTAAATGGCAAGATTACCGGCAACATTGGCATGGGTCTTCTTTGCCTGGTTGGTTTTGAAGAGGCCGACACGGATGAAGATCTGCAATGGGGGGCGGCCAAGATAATCGCGCTTCGCATTTTTCCGGATGCGGAAGGAAAAATGAATGTTTCCCTGACCGAAGCAGGAGGTGAAATTCTCCTGGTTTCCCAATTTACCTTATTTGCCTCCACGAAAAAGGGCAACCGGCCCTCATTTATCGGATCGGCCCGACCGGAAACAGCCTTGGAACTTTACCAAAAATTTTCTACATTACTGAATTCGGCTATGGAGAAACCTGTTCAGACCGGAGTTTTTGGGGCCCTTATGGAGGTTTCCCTTGTAAATGATGGTCCGGTAACTATCTGGATCGACACAAAAAACAAAAGCTGATGAAAAAACCCATTAATCAGATGCAAGAGCAGGTTGACAACTGGATCAAAAAATACGGGGTCAGGTATTTTACGCCCCTGACTAATATGGCCATTTTAGCCGAGGAAGTGGGAGAAGTTGCCAGAATTATTGCCCGCGAATCGGGAGAACAATCGCACCGGAAAAAAAGCCCGAAAGGCAAACTGGGTGCTGAGTTATCTGATGTGCTGTTTGTAACTCTTTGTCTGGCGAACCAACATGGTATAGATTTGCAAAAGGAGTTCGATGTTAAACTGAAAAAGAAAACCAAACGCGATAAAACCCGTCATTTAAAAAATCCCAAACTACGCGTTTAAAAAAAACCGCCTGGTGAACCGGAAAAATACGATTTGGATTCTTGCCTCAATACCTGTTTTGCTCTGGTCGGTTTTCTATAATGGATATCCCTGGGTTTATCCCGATACCGGCACTTATATCGACAGTGGATTTACGAATGAAAGTCCCATTGACCGTCCCTTGTTTTACGGTTGGTTTATCCGACATACCTCTCTGGCAGAAACGCTATTTATTCCCGCCTTCATTCAATCGCTGATTGGAGTCTGGTTGATTTTTATTTTTTTCAAACATGCGGTGCCGGTCAGAAATCCGGGTTTAATGACATTTGTTTCTGTGTTGCTATTATCCTTGACCACAGGAATTAGCTATTATGCAGGGCTGATGGTACCTGATATTTTCCAGGCCTATTTATTTTTAGGCTTTGCCATTTTAATGGCACCTGAAAAACCGCCCAGAAATCAGCGGATTTTAATCTGGATTCTAATTGGTTTCTCACTGGTTAGTGCTTTTGCGAACCTCCTCGTATTTTCCCTTTATTGCTTTTTCTATTTAATTTTCAGAAGGCCCAAATACCTCATCCGGAATCCGGCTTTTAAGGGCATTATCCTTGTTGTTTGCTGCTACCTGCTTTCATGTTTTATTAATTACCGGTCTGGTTTTGGTTTTACCTTTTCTCCGGGCTCGCATATGTTTTTAATGGGTAAGCTGGCCGACCGTGGACTGTTACAGGAATACCTTGACAAGAACTGCGAATCGCATCCTACCCCATTATGCGGGCATTCCATTCCACTTTCGGGGAACTGGTTTTTGTGGGACACACGGAGCCCTGCTATTTCCACTTGCCCCGATTCAACGGTTAAAGAATGTTGGGAATACTGGGAACCCACAAATAAAAAAATACTTAACCGCTTTTTTTCCGATCCCTCATTGAGCTTAAAATTCATGTCCGGAATACCAAAAGATATTGCCATCCAGGCCACTGAGTTTGGGGCCTACCCCAGCAGGCCCGACATGGAAAACGGGCCGGTTTTTTCGCAAATAAACTGGAGGATGAAACCAGATTTTCCCCGCTTAAAAAAATCAGAACAACAAAAATCACCTGTTACTTTTGACACCTTAAACACGCTTACCTCAATTTGCATTCCGGTTTCATTAATTGCAATATTGATCTTTCTGTATTTTACCCCTGTGCCCGCATGGCGGAGATTTACTTTCCGGATTTTTATGTTTATTTTTTTAAATCTTCTTGTTATCGGTGTTTTTAGTATTCCGGATGCACGATATCACGGACGAAGTATTTGGCTTATTGAATTGCTTGCCCTAAGTGGTGCCACGGGAAGAAAAATAAAAATCCCGGGACTTGGTAGTCCCGGTATAAATAAGGGCGTGAACCCGGCCGTTTAGTTCTTTTCGAGAAACATCATTAGGGAAAGCCAGTATTCGGAACTTCCCGGATTTGTTTTCCAAAGGGCACTGGCGCCATGCTTTCCTTCTTTTGCCGGGGCAAAAACTACTTTATTACCGGTAACAATATCCTTTACCAGTTCTTCACATCCCTTTTTTTCATCGGCTGAGGAAGCAACATATACCGGTTTATCTAATTTTTTAATCGCATCTTTTACATTTAGTTTTTTTCCGAAATATTCGCCCGGGCTATAGGCAATAACACGACTTACCTGTGGATTTCCTACGGCAATTTTCAAAACCAGGGATGCGCTATACGAGGATCCTACCAGGGTTACGGGCTCCCTGTATTCATTAAAAATGTATTGTATGGCTGCAATAATATCTTTCTCAGCGTCGAGATATTCGGTTCCCTTTCCTTTGGATTTTGCATCCTTGGCAGTTTCATTTAAGACCCCATTAATTTCATTTCCCGAGCGGGCATCGATGGCCAGGCAATTATACCCCAGTTTATGAAACCGCTTTGCAATATCCTTGAATTCTCCCCGGCTTGATCCGGCCTGGTGGCACAAAATCATCCAGGGAAACTCTTCTTTAAAAACATATTTATCAGCTGTAATGGTTACACCGTCTTTAGAAGGGAAAGTAACCGTTTCCTGTGCCACTGAAGATCCTGTTTCAAAAAAGAACAGGGAGAAAAGGAGGGGTAGTTGAAGGGTAAAATATTTCATTCCGGGAAAATTGGTTTATAAAAGTACACTTTCATTGGAATCTTGCAAGAATAATGCCAATTGATTTTTAATAAATTTCAGGCCAGAAACAGGTATCGCCAAGCCGGAATTCCGGGGGGCAATTATTTCAAATTAGGGTAAACCTTGGAGGGGTGGAGGATAAAATTCGGCCTATGGGTTCTGAATTCAGCCCCTTGGATTCCAATAGTTCCCTTATGGGTTTGCTGCCCTGTTCAGGTGCTGTAAACAATAGACCTCCGCTGGTCTGGGGATCCGACAAAATCAGCAGCCAGGAAGGATCTACCCCTTTGGCAAGGTGGCTGACAGCCTTCCAGTTACGAAAAGTAGCATCAGGATAAACCATGTTTTTGGTGAGATCCGAGACCCCCGGAAAAACGGGAATTTTATCTTTGAAAAGTTCAGCACCCAGCTTCCTTTCCCGGGTCATTTCGAAGAGGTGCCCCAGAAGTCCAAAACCGGAAACATCCGTCATGGCCGAAACTCCGGAAAGGGCTCCAAGCTCCCTTCCTGTTTCATTCAAAAGGCACATGCTGTTCAGGCAGGTCCGGAAAATTTCCAAATCCACCAAACCTCTTTTAAGGGCCGTACTCAGAATCCCGGTTCCCAAAGGCTTAGTAAGAAATATCAAATCGTTTTCATTGGGAGTATTATTTCTTTTGAGGTTGCTCCGGGACACAAGGCCATTGACACTAAGTCCAAAAAAGGGCTCGGGAGCCTCAATGGTATGACCGCCCCCAAGAGGCACTCCTGCCAAACCGGTAATTTTTAAGGCCCCTTCCAATACCTTTCCGGCATAGCTCAGAGGGATTTTATCGGTAGGCCAGCCCAGTACGGCCAGCGCCAGAACGGGGTTCCCACCCATGGCATACACATCGCTGAGGGCATTTGCCGCAGAAACACAACCAAAATCAAAAGGATCATCGACAACGGGGGTAAAAAAATCAACCGTGGAAATCAGGCCGGAGCCATCCGGCAATTCAATTACGGCCGCATCATCGGAGTTGCTGTTTCCTACCCAAAGTCCCTTTTCAGCATCTGCAAACGTTTTGCCTCTGAGCAATTCACTCAGTTCGCCGGGCGCCAGTTTACAACCGCAACCCCCGCTGGTTGTGAAGGCGGTTAGTTTAATTTCAAGGTCGTCCATTCGCTGTTCATTTTCTCTGAAAACGCAAGGATTTTTTTTGCGCGTCCTTCATCATCCAACCCTTCCCCTTCCACAAAAAAAACATCCTTCCATTCCCTCTTTTCGTGATTGTAATTGTAGGCTTTATCATAATAATCCAAAACAATCCGACACACCGATTCAAGATTCCCACTTTGCAAATCCTGAATTGCGCTTTCAAACTTATCGTAACCCAACCGCTTTCTTATTTTCGTCAGCGAGTCTTCAAGTCTGGCCGCTGGCAGGACCCCGTATTCACGCATCAGGGTTTTGATTCTTTCTTCCCGGGGTACCGAAAGTCTGAAAATGGGGGCCTTTTTCATCCGGAACCAAATTTCATCGGGCACATGAACCTTTCCTATGGTGTGCGACTCATCTTCAACCCAGACCGGTAGCGAAGGATTCAGGTTTCGGATTTCTGCAGCCAGATTATTTTCAAATTGTTCGGTATCGGGCTGGGGAGTATTTTCCAGGCTCCCAAAGGCAGAACCCTTATGACGGGCAAGGAATTCAAGATCTATTGTTTGGGAACCGAGGTCTTTCATGCATTTTAAAACCCGTGTTTTTCCGGATCCCGTTTCTCCGCCAAGGATAAACATGGGAAAAGGAATAAGGAAAGTTTCCCGCACCCATTGCCGGTAGCTCTTATAACCTCCTTCCAGAACAAAAACTTCGAGCCCTGCTTTTTCAAGCAGGAAAGCCATGGCGTTACTGCGCATTCCTCCCCGCCAGCAATACAGAAAAACACAGGTTCCGGAACCTGCCAGCCGGATACCTTCTTCGGCCAGGTATTGCATTTTGGGCCCCACCAGACCAAACCCCTCCATAACGGCTTCTTTTTTGCCCAGTTGTTTATATGCGGTTCCAACCCGTGCCCTTTCTTCATCCGAAAACAGGGGCAGAGAGTGGGAGCCGGGAATATGGGCATGAAAAAACTCAGCCGGAGACCTGACATCGATCACCACTCCTCTTTCTGCCTTCCTCAGAAAGGCCTCCGCTGCTAAATAAATAGGCATGTTTATTAAGGAAAATTAAAAAAAAGGGCTGAAAAAAGGCTTCAATTTGATCAAAAATACTATCTTTGCCGTCCTAAAATACAATACATGGCGAATCATAAGTCAGCTATTAAGAGAACCCGCTCAAACAATGCCAAACGGCTGCGCAATCGTTTCCAGGCAAAAACTACCCGTAATCTGGTAAAAAAGATACGCGATACCAAGGAAAAAGCAGAGGCTGTAAAGAGTCTGCCCGAAGTTATTGCGAAGCTTGACAAACTGGCAAAAAAGAATATCATTCATAAAAAGAAGGCTTCCAATTTAAAGTCGAAGCTTACCCGGCATGTTAATGCCATAAAGTAGGTTTTTATTTAGAACCGTATTCCAGCCCGCTTTTTGCGGGCTTTTTTTTTGTTTTGGGGTATGGAAGATCAACGGAGGGTTCCTTTACGTTTCTGGTCGGAGGAGGACCGGCCCCGGGAAAAATTAATGAGCCGTGGAAAGCAGCACTTGAGCGATGCAGAATTATTGGCCATAATTATTGGTGCCGGAAACCGGAACGAAACTGCGGTGGAGCTTTCCCGCCGCATTCTGGCAAGCCTGGGGAACCGGCTTTCCGGACTGGGAAAATTAAGTACCGGAGATTTGTGCAAGTTTGAAGGCATCGGACAGGCAAAGGCCATAAGCATTCTGGCGGCCCTTGAACTGGGAAACCGAAAAGCAGGCGAACAGCCCGAAGAAAGAAAAAGCATTCAGTCGAGCAGAGATGCGTTTCAATACCTGGCCCGATTTTTCAACGACCTGCCGGTAGAGGAGTTTCATGTTATCTTTTTGAACCGGGCCAATTTTATTATCAAATCCGAACAGATAAGCAGCGGTGGAATAACCGGGACCGTAGTTGATTTACGGGTTATTTTTAAAAAGGCCATTGAAAGTCATGCCTGCGGATTAATTCTCGCACATAACCATCCCAGTGGGAACCTGAATCCCAGTGAGGCCGACCGGAATTTAACCCGGAAAATTTCGGAAGCCGGCAAAATTCTTGACATCCAGCTTTTTGACCATCTTATAATTGCCGAACGCAAGTATCTGAGCTTTGCGGACGAGGGATATATTTAGCCAAAATGCATCGGAAATATTCGTGAAATACACGATTTTTCCAATTACTTTTGGGTGCTATGATTCGAGTAATAACCATTATTGGAGCCAGGCCCCAGATAATTAAAGCGGCTGCCCTGAGCCGGGTGTTCCGTGAGAAATACCAGGGCAAGGTAGAAGAGATCCTTGTTCACACCGGCCAGCATTACGACGAAAACATGTCGGAAGTATTTATCGACGAGCTCGACCTACCCATTCCCCAGTATAATCTGAATGTAGGATCCGGCACCCACGGCCAGCAAACCAGTGCGATGATTACCGGAATTGAAGAAATTCTGCTTCGTGAAAAGCCCCATTGTATTCTGCTATACGGCGATACCAATTCAACCCTTGCGGGGGCTGTTGCCGCATCAAAAATCCATGTTCCCGTAGTTCATATCGAGGCAGGCCTGAGGTCTTTTAATAAAAAAATGCCTGAGGAATTAAACCGCATCATAGCCGATCACACGAGCACCCTCCTTTTTTCGCCCACAAAAACAGGAATAAGAAATTTGGTGCGGGAAGGGTTCCGAAAAAAAACAAGTCCACCCTACTCTGACGACAATCCCTGTATTTTTCACAGCGGAGATGTAATGTATGACAATACCATTTTCTTTTCCGGAAGAGCTGAAAAAAGGAGTACTATTTTAAAGGAAAAAAATCTGGAAGCAGGAAAATTTATTTTATGTACCATTCACCGCGATTCCAACACTGATAATCCGGAGCGACTAAAAACCCTTTTTGGTGCCATTCTTAAAATCGCCGCCGATTTTGGAACTCAGTTTGCCATACCTCTGCATCCGCGAACCTCAAAACTGCTGGTAAACAACCTTCCTCCGGAAATGTATAACCGGCTTTCCACCGATCCCCGGATTCGCTTATTAAAACCTGCCTCCTTTTTCGACATGATTATGCTCGAGAAAAACTGCAGTATGATCTGGACCGATTCGGGCGGGGTTCAAAAAGAGGCTTACTTTCATAAAAAACCCTGTCTGATTCTCCGCTCTGAAACCGAATGGGTGGAGTTGGTAAAAGCGGGCGTTGCCGTGCTTACCGATGCCGATGAAAAAAAGATTCTGAAAGCCTACCGGAAAATGGCAAAACTCAAAAAGGCAAAATTTCCTCCCCTTTTCGGAGATGGAAAAGCGGCCGAATATATCGCGAACCAGATTTTCCGAAATTTCAATTAAATGGGAAACAAGGTTCTCATTTATAGCCCAAAAACAAGTCCAAGGCTATCTTATATAATTTCTTTTTTGTTGCGGGATGTTTTACTTCTCGACCCTGAGATAACCTCCGACCGCCAATCCTTTATTTCTCATCAGGGTCCTAAATTCAGCTATGGCCCGGGTCCGGTTAACGATGAAATCCACATTCAGTCGAGAAACCTTGTTTTTGAAACCGGGATTACCGAGCAAAATATTACCGTCTCAGACTGGGACGGACTGCCTGTTTTTTACACCACGGGAAAAAATTCAGCACTTCCGTTCGACCCCTTCTCCGCCTCCTTTTATCTGGTTACCCGGTATGAAGAATACCTGCCTTTCCTGCGTGATTTTTACGATCGCTTTGAAACCCGCGAGAGTCTTGCCTTTCAAAATAAATTCATCCGGCAGCCGGTGGTCGACAAATATGCCCTATTGCTCCGTAAACTTCTTGAAAACAAATTTCCCGATCTTATTTTTCCCGAAAAAAAATTCCGTTACATATCCACCATTGATATAGACAATGCATTTGCCTTTAAAGAAAAAGGGATTTTACGCACGGCAGGAGGAATTTTAAGAAACCTATCCGAAGTAGATTTGTCGGAACTGAAACTGCGCCTTAGGGTTCTTAGCGGTTTCGATGCCGACCCCTACGACACCTATGCCCACCAATTAGAAGTTCAAAAAAAATACGGGCTTGAGGTAATTTATTTTGTTTTGCTGGCCGACTATGGTGTAAACGACAAGAATGTGCCGGTTACAAACACAAAGCTGCGGCAGCTAATTAAGTTTCTTTCCGATTATGCCACAATCGGCATTCATCCCTCCTTCGGTTCCAACACCAAAAAAGAAAAGTTAAAAATTGAAATCGAACGACTTTCAGGAATCCTCCACACCGATATTGTTCATTCTCGGCAACACTTTCTAAAACTGAGTTTTCCTCACACTTACAGGAATTTGCTGGAAATGGACATCCTCAACGATTACACCATGGGCTTTGCCCATGAAGTTGGTTTCAGGGCAGGAACCTGTACTCCTTTCTACTTTTTCGACCTCGACCTGGAACAGGAAACCCGGTTAAAAGTTCATCCCTTTTCGGTAATGGATGCCACGCTTAAATATTACATGAAAGTTTCGCCGGAAGCTTCGGCACCGATAATCAGGCAGATCATTGAAGAGGTAAAAAAAGTGAACGGAACATTTATTTCGCTTTGGCATAATGAAAGCCTGAGCGATTACAGAAACTGGGAAGGATGGAAAAATGTATATGAAGAAATGGCAAAAATGGCCACGGAATAATGCTTCAGCACCTGAATCAACATACACTTGATAAAAACAAATGGGACGCACTGGTTAAAGAAAGTCCGGCTGCCAACCTTTGCCATGAATCATGGTTTATGGATATAATGGCACCCGGCTGGGAATTGCTGGTGCAAAACGATTACGAAGCCGCCTTTTTAATCACTCCACGGAAAAAATGGGGGATGAAATACCTGTACCAACCTCCCTTGATTCAGCAGGGCGGAGTTTTCTCCCGGTACAACGAAACCATTGATGCAGGGCCCTATCTGGAAGTAATAAAACAGAACATAAAGTTTGCAGAAATCACACTTAATTCCGGGAATTTTCTGCTGAGGGATGACATAGAAAAAAAATACCTGAGAAATCAAACCCTTTCGCTTTCCAAAACAGGCGATGAGCTGGAAAAGGCGTATTCAGAAAACCACCGCCGAAACATCAGGAAGGGCAAAAATGCAGGCTTACAATACCGGGAGGATGCACCCGTTGAAAAAATAGTTTCCTTTTTCAGGGAAAATCCGGGCAATAATCAGGTAAGTCTTAAAAATTCCGATTATGAAAACTTGATTCGAATGGCGGGGGAAGGAAAAAACCGAGGAAGGATTCAGACTCCGGGGGTTTACGATGCCGGGGGAAATCTGGTGGCGGGCATTATTCTGGGGGTGTTTCCCGGAAGAATAACCCTTTTGTTTTCAGGCCAGAATCCATCCGGAAAAGACCGCGCGGCCATGTTTTTTCTTATCGACGAAATCTTAAAAAGAAATTCCGGACAAAATGCCATTTTTGATTTTGAAGGTTCAAACGCCGAAGGATTATCCCGGTTTTACGGGGGGTTTGGTTCTTCAGATTCCGTATATTTACACATAAGGTATAATAGTCTCCCCTTCCCCTGGAGCATGTTAAAAAAGTAGTTATGGTACACGATTTAAGCAAAAATAATTCCCTGGTTTGTCAATATATGTACGAAATGCGGGAATCAGGAATTCAGAGAGATGCCATGCGGTTTCGGAAAAATCTGGCAAGGATGGGAAATATTCTGGCTTACGAAATCAGCCGTTTTCTCGATTATCAGATTCTTGAAACCCATACGCCACTGGGTTATGCTTCCGTGCCCGTAATCAAAAATCAGCCGGTGGTTGCTTCCATTCTCAGAGCAGGACTTCCGCTTCACAACGGCTTAATTGAATTTTTCGACAAAGCCGAGAATGCTTTTATTTCAGCCTACCGAAAACATAAAAAAGACGGCACCTTTGATGTGCATGTAGAATATATGGCCTGCCCGGATCTGAACGGCAAAACCCTCATCATCGCCGATCCCATGTTGGCTACGGGCACCAGTTTGCAACTAACCTACGATGCTCTGATGCGCCGGGGAAAACCTTCCTCAATTCATGTGGCTACGGTAATTGCTTCCGTGGAAGGCGTGGAAAAAGTAAGGAAAAACTTGCCTGATGGAATCCATATCTGGTGTGGTGCCATCGACGAGGAGTTAACTGCACAGGCATATATTGTTCCGGGCCTGGGTGATGCGGGAGATTTAGCCTTTGGAGAAAAAGTCTGAACATGGTAATCGACTGGGTTGAAATTCTGAAAATACTTTCGGTATTGTTAACGGGTGCCACAAAATTTATGTTTGCCCCTGCCCTTTCCTATGAGTTGGGTTATGGTTTCTGGAAGTCAATGCTGTTTACTACTTCCGGAGGCATCATCGGGATTTTTTCTTTTGCTTTTCTCGGTCACCTGATCCGGCGCTACTGGCGACGGTTTATCCTTTTGTTCTGGCTACCCTTCACCAAAAAAACTTATTCGGAACTGATTCAAACCCCGCGTAAAAAATTCAAAAATACAACGCGGTGGGTAATCCGAATTAAAAATAAGTTTGGTATAGTAGGCATTGCGGCGCTTACCCCCTTATTCCTTTCCATTCCGGTGGGAACCGTGGTTGCCATGTCGCTATTCAGAAACCGATTCCGGTCTATATTTCTCATTATTTGTTTTTTAATTTTTTGGTCGGTCTTGCTCAATATTATTACCCCACCGATATTGGAATTCATAAAAGACCGAAGCCGTTTCCATTGAAAAAATATAAGCATATTTTTTTCGATCTTGATCGAACGCTCTGGGATTATGAAAAAAATTCCGGGGAATCCATAATGGAGTTATTGGAGAGTTCTCCTTATGCTAGTCAGATTGGAAACCCATTGGTTTTTATTGAAAATTTTCATCGCATTAACGATAAACTTTGGGACGACTACCGTAAAAATCTGATTTCAAAAGAAGATTTGAGATTGCACAGGTTTCATTATGTTTTTTTGGAGTACGGGATTGACAATCCGGAATATGCGTTTCTTGTTTCGGTGCATTATTCCGAATCCACTCCCCGAAGGAATCATCTGGTAGATGGCTGTCTTGAAGTGTTGGATTATCTGAGTAAAAAATACATCTTGCACATAATTACCAATGGGTTTTCAGATACCCAATGCCTGAAAATTGAATCCTCCGGGCTTGGAAAATATTTTTCAACCATTACCACATCAGACCTGGCCGGCGAAAAAAAACCCAATCCGGGAATTTTCCATTATGCCCTCCAAAAATCCGGAGCCTTGGCTTCAGAATCGCTGATGATTGGTGATCAGGACGAGGTGGATGTTGCGGGTGCCCGTCAGGCCGGCTTGGATCAGGTATTGTTCGATCCTTTTTCACTAAACCATCATAACCGGGCCACCTATCTTATTAAATCACTAAAGGAGCTTTTGCATATTCTCTGATCCTCTTTTTTGAGTAAGGGCCGTTTGATTTTCTTACCTTCGCAGTGCCATGAATTTTGAGGCTTCATCGGAATTAATACAAAAGCTCAAAGAAGCCATTAAAACGGGCCGGAATGAAGTAATTCTTCATGAATTTTCCGACCTGTTTCCGGTTGATATTGCCCACATCCTAAATGATCTTGAGCCGGAAGATGCGGTTATTGTTTACCAGCTTCTGGAAGATGAAATTGCCGCGGAGGTTCTGCTTGAACTCGAGGAGCCGGTCAGGGAAAAACTTCTTGAATCCCTTACTTCCCGGGAAATTGCTACCGAAATTATCGGCAATCTCGACTCCGACGACGCAGCCGATGTATTAGCGGAATTACCCCAAAAGAAAAAGGACGAGGTAATCCTGGCCATCGATGATAAGGCCCAGGCCAGCGACATTGTAGACCTTCTGGGATACGATGAGAACACGGCCGGAGGGCTTATGATGAAGGAGTTGGTAAAAGTTAACATCAACCGCTCCATGCGCGATTGTGTCCGCCAACTTCGTGCAAATGCCGAAAACCTTGAACATATTTATGCCGTTTATGTAGTTGACGATAATGGAAAGCTCGAGGGATATCTGAGTCTTAAACAGGTTCTTACCACCAACCTTCGCACCCCCATCCGTGATGTTTACGATCCCGATATTATTTCGGTAAAAGCCGGGATGGACGCCGAAGAGGTTGCCAAAATAATGGAGAAATACGATTTGGTTTTTGTTCCGGTTGTTGACTCCCTGGGGCGCTTAATTGGAAGGATTACCATTGATGACGTGGTGGATGTAATCCGAAAAGAAGAAACCGAGGACGTCCAAAAAATGGGAGGTATGGAAGCCCTCGAGGATTCCTACATGGGTAGCTCACCTCTTGAAATGATTCGTAAGCGACTGGGCTGGCTGATTGTGCTTTTTATTGGAGAGAGTTTTACTGCAACCGCCATTAGTTTTTTTGAAAATGATATTTCAAAAGCGGTGGTACTCGCTCTTTTTGTCCCGCTTATTATTTCCAGCGGAGGAAATACCGGTTCACAGGCAAGCTCCCTTATTATCAGAGCACTTGCTCTGGGAGAAGTAACAGTAAAAGAATGGTGGAAAATTTTCAAAAAAGAAATAAAAGTAGGACTTACCCTGGGTATTATTCTTGGATTGATTGGTTTTGGGAGGGTTGCCATCTGGAGTATGTTTGTTGACATTTACGGTCCGCATTGGGTATGGATAGGAGTAACCGTTGGCATAAGCCTCACCGGTGTGGTTCTATGGGGAAACCTAATGGGCTCCTTATTCCCCATTTTATTGAAAAGGTCAGGGTTCGATCCGGCGGTTTCATCTGCTCCCTTTGTAGCAACCATGGTAGACATTACAGGATTGCTCATTTATTTTTCCGTTGCCTCGTTTTTTCTTGCAGGAATTATTCTCTGAGTTATATGAAAATATTGTTTGCGGATTATTGCGGAACCCGGCTGCCTGAAATTCTAAAGGAAAAGGGGCATAGCTGTGCTTTTCTTTACGAAGCCGGTGAAACAGAAATCCTGGAAGCTGCCGTCGGGCATGATGGCCTGGTAATCCGAAGTAAGTTCAAAATTGGGGCTGAAACTGTTTCACGATTAAAAAATCTGAAATTCATTGCCCGGTTTGGAGCCGGCATGGAGAACATTGATGTTGAAGCCGCTGAAAAGGCTGGAATAATTTGTCTTTCCGCTCCGGAGGGTAACCGGCAGGCGGTGGCGGAACATGCCCTGGGTATGTTGTTATCCTTATTCAGAAATATTCCCCGTGCCAACAGGGAAGTGAGGGAAGGAATTTGGCAACGGGAAAAAAACCGGGGCGAGGAATTATCGGGGAAAACAGTAGGAATTATTGGTTTCGGAAATATGGGTTCGGCGTTTGCTGAAATCCTAAGGGGGTTTAATCCTCAGGTTCTGGTTTACGATAAATATAAAAGCGGATTTGGAAACTCTTTTATCCGGGAATGCAGTCTGACTGAAATTTTTGAAAACGCAGATATAATATCCCTTCATGTTCCGCTGACAGAGGAAACCAAACACCTGGCCGGTGAAAAGTTCTTCAATTCGTTCCGGAAACCGGTATGGGTTATAAACACCTCCCGCGGACCTTGTCTTTCAAATGATGCTTTGCTCAATGCCCTGCACAATGGTAAGGTAAAGGGCGCCTGCCTGGATGTGCTGGAAGGAGAATCTGTATCATTTGAAGAAATGGGAGGATCCGGAAAAGACAAAGTTCTCGAGGCCCTATTGAAAAAAGAAAATGTCATTTTTTCACCACATATTGCCGGCTGGTCGTTTCAGAGTCTCGAAAAAATGTCTGAGATATTGGCCAAAAAAATTGAGGAAATTAAATCCTAGACATTTTTCATTACCATCTGCAGGGTATACCTGCTTCTTACCTCAAGTAAAATTTCTTTTCCCTCAGTTACCCTGTCTGTAGTTTCCTGATTATAGTACCTGATGGTAACAAGCTCCAGTCCTTCGTTATACAAAACCCTGTATTCTTCCTTCAATCGGGAAATAAGGGGCTTTAACTTTTCCGGATCTCCATCCACGCAAACCGAAAAACTGAGTGCCGAATTCTGCATGGTGTTTATGGTGACTCCGGAATCGGAGAACATGGAAAAAATACTGCCCAGGTTTTTTTCTACGATGAAAGAAAAGTCTTTGGGCGAAATGGAAAGCAAAACCTGGTTCACTTTGAAAATAAAACAGGGAGTTGGAAGTGGGGCCTGCTGATCGGAAATAACCGTGCCGGCCGCTTTGGGATCAAGAAATGATTTTACAAAAAGCGGAATCTTCTTGTTTTGCAGCGGTTTCAGGGTCTTGGGATGAATAACGGTAGCACCGAAATACGACAATTCAATAGCATCCTGATACGACATCTGTGGAATCAAAACAGTTCCATCGAACCATTTGGGGTCAGCATTCAATACCCCGGGAACATCTTTCCAGATGGTAACTGAGGCCGCATTCAGGGCGTATCCAAAAATGGCGGCCGTATAATCTGAACCTTCGCGACCCAGGGTGGTCGTGAAATTTTCCATTTCAGATCCAATAAAACCCTGGGTAATTAAAATCCGGTTTTTCTCCCATTCCTTTTTAATACCTTCTGCTATGCGTAATTCCGTGGCTTCAAAATCAACGGTGGCATTACGCCAATTATCATCTGTAACAATGAAGTCGCGGGCATCCACAAGATTACAGGGGAAGCCTTCAGCAATCAGATAGTGATATAAAATCAGTGAAGAAGCCAGTTCGCCCCGGCTGACAATCTGATCATATTCCTTGTTAAAGGAGTAACGGGGCTTCGATTCAAGGTTCCATTCCAGTTCTCCAAAAAGCGTATTAAGTTCTGCCAAGAGGGCATCCGACCTTTGATCCAACAAGGCTTTTGCCGTTTGAACATGAAAGTTTTTTATTTCCTTAAGTTTTCCGGCTGCGTCAGGGTTTCCGGAAAAAAAATTGCGGGCAACCTCCTCAAGGGCATTGGTTGTTTTCCCCATGGCTGAAATAACCACCAATACAGAACTCCCCGCATAAGACTTCAGGATGTCTGCCACATTTTTAATTCCGGCTGCGTCTTTTACCGAAGCTCCGCCAAACTTAAAAACAAGATTGTTCTCAGGGGTTTTGGAGGGTTTCATTTTCAATTCGCGTGGAAATTCGTTGGATATCGGCCTCGGTAAGACGGCAGGATAACCATTCCTTTAAAAAAGAAGCCTGGTATTTTTCATAAAATTTCAGGGCCGGGGTATTCCAGTCAAGCACCTGCCATTCAATGCGTCTGGCCCGGGCATCACGGGCGGCGAGAATCACCTGTTCGAACAATTGCTTCCCGATTCCAAACCTTCGGTATTCTTCCAAAACAATAATGTCTTCCAGGAACACACACTTCCCCTTCCAGGTACTGTATTTCGTATAGTATAAGGCCATTCCCACAATTCCGTCTTTGGTTTCGGCCACAAAAAACCTGAAAATAGGATTATCGCCAAAACCATCCCGTTCCAGTTCCTGAAGGGTAACCTCCACTTCATCAGGGGCCTTTTCGTAGGTTGCAAGAACCTTAATCAGGCCCAGGACCGCCGGCAGGTCTTCCCTGAACCCTTTTCTGATTTTAATTTCCATAACGGCCAAAAGTAAGAATGATTTTACCTCAAAAATCCGATATTTGTAAACAAATTTACCGCATGAGCAAAGTAAAAACCCTGGGGCAGTTTATCATTGAAAAGCAGTCTGATTTCCCTTATGCCAAGGGAGAATTATCCCGATTGCTGCGCGATTTGGGCATAGCCGCAAAAATCGTTAACCGGGAAGTAAACAAAGCAGGGCTGGCCGATATCCTGGGCGATGCCGGGGACATCAATGTTCAGGGCGAATCGGTAAAAAAACTGGATGTTTTTGCCAATGAACAATTTATTGCGGCCTTAAGTTGCGGTGGTGAAGTCTGTGCCATTGCATCGGAAGAAAACGAGGGCATAATTACCGTTGAAAACGAACAATCAAAAAACGCCAAATATGTGGTTGCCATCGACCCCCTGGATGGTTCTTCAAACATAGATGTAAATGTTTCGGTGGGAACCATTTTTTCCATCTACCGAAGGGTTTCGTTAACCGGACCTGGCACTTTGGATGATTTCTTACAAAGAGGAACCGAACAGGTAGCTGCAGGATATATTATTTACGGCTCCTCAACCATGCTGGTGTACACCACCGGAAAAGGGGTAAATGGTTTCACGCTTGACCCCTCGATCGGAGAATTTTGTTTGTCGCACCCCAACATGAAAATTCCCGGAACCGGTAAAACCTACTCCATAAATGAAGGGAACTATATTCATTTTCCGGATGGGGTGAAAAAATACATCAAATACTGCCAGGAAGAAGAAAAGTCAACCCGACGCCCCTATTCCTCGCGTTATATTGGTTCAGCCGTAGCCGATATTCACCGGAATCTGATTACCGGAGGCATTTTTATTTATCCCACAACCTCCTCTTCTCCCAAAGGCAAGTTGAGGCTATTGTATGAATGCAATCCCCTGTCTTTTATTATTGAACAAGCGGGTGGACTGGCCACCGACGGATTTTCCAGAATTCTGGATATTGAACTCACTTCCCTGCATCAACGGGTTCCGTTTTTTGCGGGATCAAGGGAAATGGTGGAAACGGCAGGTGAATTCATGGGGAAATTCTCCAACATCAAAATATGAAAACCGGATCGGCCGTACTTTTATTAATTCTCTTTCATTTCTCCTCCCTAATGACCAGCCAAAACAAATCCCGCGAAATGGTAGTTCAGGAAGGCGATACCACTTTTGTGCTGAAACAATATTTCCTCTGCATTTATAAAAAAGGAAGCCAGGGAAGTCAGGATTCCACTGAAGCCTCCCGCCTGCAATCGGCTCACCTGCAGTTTATCAATGAAAATGCAGAAAAAGGATTGATTGTAATAGCCGGCCCCTTTGGAGACGATGGCGAAAAGCGCGGAATATTAATTTTAGATGTGGAAACCCTGGAAGCCGCCATTGCCCTGGTAAAAAAGGATCCTATGGTAATTGCGGGCAGACTGGATTTCGAAATTAATCCCTGGTGGGGAGCCAAGGGAAGCTCACTGAAATAAATTTTCTTTCTCGAGTATTTCCCCTGGGGAAACAATTGAAAAATCTACTTTTTTCAAAAAGGAATCCACTTCTCTGGGTTTGGCATCTTTAAGGCCCAGGATATTTTCTTTATCGACAGGAAAAGGAATTTTCAGATTTCCTGCCATTCCCGCGGCAATTTTTGCCAGGAAATAAGGAATAGACAAAAACCGGCCTTTTCGGTTTTGCTTATTCCAGATAAGTTTTGCGAAATCACGCAGGGAAACCGCTTCGGTTTGAGCTACAAAAAACAAGCCGTTCAGATTCCCGGCGATTGCCTTTTCCATCATGGGGCCAAGATCACTTACGGCCAAAAGTTGAACAGGTTGGTTTCCTCCTCCGATAAGGGGCAAGGTTCCTCCTTTTATTATTCGCTCATAAACTTTATAAAAGCTCCCCCCTTTCCCTGCAACCCAACCAAGGCGGAGCACAAGGCCGTCGGATCCTTCAAAAAATTTCTCAACGGCATACTTTTCCTTTCCATAAGCCGAAGAAGCGTCGGAGCCTGAGGAAAATGAACTTAAAAAAACAATTCTGGAGCAGGCATTTTCCCGTGCGGCAGCAACAAGTTTTTCAGAGCCGGAAATATTCAATTCCGAAGAATTTATTTTTTGCGTTGAACGCACATAAGAGCCATGAACGAAGATGGTGCCCGGGGAAAATACTCCACGGGGTACAGACTCTCCAAGATTATGTTTTATGAAAAGGGTATTTGGAATCGTCTTGTCGGGGATGCTGCGAACCAGTCCTATGACCTCATAATTTCGGCTGGCAAAATAACGGCAGAGCTCCGAACCAATAAACCCTGAGGCACCGGAAATCACAATCCTTTTCTTTTCCATTTTTTTGGTTCCTAATTACACATTCAGAGCCACTTTTCTGGCCCAGGCCATCAGGGTAAAAGTAATTCCTTTTGCCGGAAGGTAATTAAAGCCCGAACCGTCAGCCACAAAAACACGGTTACTTCCCGCCAGTTTTCCGGATCGGTCTATGCCCAGGTATTTTTCGGTTTTTCCCATTGGTAGAGTTCCGGCATAATGTATGCTTGAGCCCATTCCGGGATCAGAAATCCCAAGTGGCCAAACTCCCAATGAGCTGATTGCTTTCCGGAACTTTTTTATCCGGAGCAGATGATTCTGTTTAATCAGGGAATTCAGCGGGTAGTTATATTCCACCGTGGGCGATTCAGAAAGTGAGCCACGCACTTTCATGGTTCCGCCGATACTATTGTCGGCAGGCAAATGCACCCCTGCAATGGACATGGCAGGAAGGAGGGAACGAAGCACGGGAATGCTGTTCTTCATGGCAAGGGGCAGCTCTTTTACCACGCGGTAAAACATTAAGCTGTTATAAGAGTAAATACTGGCCATGGCAATATCAGGCTCCGTTGCGCTTTGATCATGAAACAAAGATAGCTGAGCCAAACCGGTTTTAACTTCTCCCGGAGATTTCCCCAGGCGACCCATATTCAAAAAGCTCAGATAATAATAAGGATTACAGAGCATGGGAAAATCTATTTCTTTGTCGGGGGCAAGGGTTGCCGCCACAATCCGGGCATTACCCAATGGGCCGGTGGCCAGGATAAGGCGTTGGCAGGAAACCGATACCGCCGTATTATTTTTGATATCCCTTGCAAAGACTTCCACTCCGGATTCCGATTCGTGAAAATATTTTACAAGAAGTCCCCTTTTATGTATGATATTCTTTTCAGAGACCAGGCGGGGAATTTCTACCGATGGTCGCCATGCAGATTGGTTTTCATTCAGGTAGAAATCCAGATCACGGCCGGTGTAGGGACCCCGGTTATTGAATTTTTCAGTAGTAAGAGCCAGTGAGGGTCGTCCTAGAAAAAATCCATTTCGGTTTAATTTTTCTTTTCTCAGATTATAGGAAGCCAATAAACGGCTATTCGTTGCATCGGTTGGAAAGGCGGGCATGATATTATCCAGGGCAGAGGCAGTAAAGGGCTCTGCATCATCTTTAGCTCCGGAAATGCCAATCCGGTCAGCCACCCATTGGTAGTGTTCCTTAAATCCATCCGGAATTATTCCGCAGGCCTGAATTTCTGCATCGGAAAAAATGCAACAACCAAGTCCCCAGCCTTCACCGAGACCGCCGGTAGCCAGCGATTCCATGGGAGAGAAATTTTTGGAACGATAAGGAATGAGTTCATCTGTCTTCTCAGAAATAAATTTCCGGGAGGAGGTAAACTGGGCACCGGTTCCTAAACTTTCCTGAAAAAAGAACGAGCCGTTGTTTCCAAGAAAAAGTTTGAGTTGATCCGCTTCGGAGAGTCGTATTTTTTCAAAGGTTCCCTCCTCCGGAAACCGGGGTGCATTTTCCGGTCCGACCCCCGGGTCAAGCAGCATTACACGCTTCCCTGAGCCGGCCAGACTCATGGCGGCAATTACCCCGGTGCATCCGGATCCCACAATTAAAATATCGGTTTCAATATTTTCAATCATAAAAACAACAGCAAAATTCCTCCCGGAATAGCCTTCAAAAAAGAAAGCACCGAATGAAAAACAATACCGGGAATTCCGGGTCCGGGTTTTATCAGCGGAAGAAACTTCTCCCGATCCGGACAAACGCATTCAGAAATAGCAAAAGCCAGGTGCAGTTTTTTCCGGAAAAGGCAATCTTTCCTGAACAAACCCGTGCCTGCATCCAGAACCGAAATAAAAAAGGGATATTTTACGGCAAAAGAAGAAACGGGATCGGCCCGGAAAAAAGGGTTTGCCATATTTAAATAAACAGAAACAAATTGGTTTCCGTGGGAACCAAGAAAATATTTTAAAAAAATCTCCGCCTCCTTCTTTTCCTGCATCTTATCAGGATTTTGAGGGATCTGATTTTTGCCGAAGCAGGGCAATTTCCTGTGCCAGTTTTTTATTTTGCACCTGAAGTTTGCTCACTGAAACAGACAGGTGAAGGAGGTAAACCAAAATGGCAAAAATGGCTCCGGTAAAAACCAGGTTGGGTGGTTCCACAACGCCAAACAATCGGGCCAAAACCTCGAGACCTTCCCGCCAGACCGAAAAAACAATCAGGACAAGCGTGCAGACAATCCAGATGAGGGCATATTCTTCGCGCAGGCGACCGCGATAAATAAGGAAACTAATGTAACCTAAAAAAAGCAGGCTGGTGGCAACTGCGATAATCTGAACTTTTTCCATGGTATTATTTTATTTTTCGAAAGTAAGTAAATATTATTCCGAGTGAAACCTTCCACATATAATAGAGGGTAGAAAAACCCCGGATGGAAGACACTCCGCCTTCCCTTTCCTTCATTTTTACAGGAATCTCTGCAATCTTCAATCCGGCTCGGGAAAAAAGCACAATAGCCTCGGGCTCGGGGTAGTCGTCGGGATAATTATCTGCCATAAGCCGAATGGCATTTCTGTTAAACAACCTGAAGCCGCTGGTAGCATCGAGCACCCGTGTTCCTGTAAGAAAACGATTGAGCAGATAAAACCATTTGATTCCTGCTCTTCGGGTTTTGGTAGAGAGGAAACCATCTTTTGTCATGAACCGGCTTCCCACCACAACATCCACCTTTTGGTTCAGAGCAGCGTTCACCAGGTCAGGAATAAATTGGGCCGGATGCTGCCCGTCGCCATCCACCTGAACCGCAAAATCAAAGTTATTCTCAAGTGCGTAGAGGATTCCGGTTTGAACCGCGCCACCTATGCCCAGGTTTACGGGTAAATCCAGCAAAACGGCTGAGGTTTCTTTTAAAACCAGAGCCGTGTTATCCGTAGAGCAATCGTTAACCACAACGGGAACCAGTTTAATGCCTGCAGTATTTGAAATATTTGAAACAGCGTTAACTACAGATACAATAGATTGCTCTTCGTTAAAGGCAGGAATAATCACAGCTATTTTGGCAGCCAGGGTTTTAGTCGGGGAATTATCCAATTTGTCGGGCTAAAAAAGGGGTTTGTATAAATGTGAGAAAATAGGGGCAACAGTAGTTTCTTTTTGCCATTATTTCACTTATATTTACCATAGACCCGGTTACCAAATATCGGTTATTAAAATTACTTAAATTATTAAATGCCAAGCCAAATTTTCAGTATATTCACATTTACCATTAACCATCCCCAAATAAAAAAATGATCGAGTCGGAGACCAGGACCCTTCAAGATTGCCTACAGAAATTTTTCGGTTTTAATAAGTTCAAGGGCCAGCAGGAGGAAATTATTAAGAGTGTTTTGGATGGCCATGACACTTTTGTAATTATGCCTACGGGAGGCGGCAAATCGCTATGTTATCAATTGCCTGCTCTTATCAGTGAAGGCACAGCTATTATCGTTTCTCCCCTGATTGCCCTGATGAAAAATCAGGTGGATAATATCCGGAGTTTTGGAACGGATGCCGGCATTGCCCACTTTTTAAATTCTTCCCTTAACAAAAGCGAAATCCTTCAGGTAAAAGCCGACATTTCTTCCGGAAAAACAAAATTGCTTTATGTAGCTCCGGAATCGCTCAACAAGGATGAAAACGTTGCTTTTCTTAAGGAAATTAAAATTTCATTTTTTGCAATAGACGAAGCCCATTGCATCAGCGAATGGGGTCATGATTTTCGCCCTGAATACCGGCGCCTGCGACCTATTTTCGAACAAATTGGCAAGACTCCCATTATGGCTCTAACGGCCACTGCCACACCCAAGGTGCAGCAGGATATTCTCAAGAACCTCGATATGGCCAAGGCAAGGGTTTATAAATCCTCGTTCAACCGCTCTAACCTTTATTACGAGATTCAACCCAAAATCAATGTTGCCCGAGAGATTATCCGATTTGTAAGAAAACATACCGGGAAATCGGGCATTATTTATTGCCTATCCCGGAAAAAGGTTGAAGAACTTGCCGAAACCCTTCAGGTTAACGGAATTAAAGCCCTTCCCTATCATGCCGGTTTGGATGCCTCCACCCGGGCTTCCACACAAGATAAGTTTCTGATGGAAGACATTGATGTTATTGTAGCCACTATTGCTTTTGGAATGGGAATCGACAAGCCCGATGTAAGGTTTGTAATTCATCACGATATTCCAAAATCACTTGAGGGATATTACCAGGAAACGGGACGCTCCGGGCGGGATGGCGGTGAGGGGCATTGCTTAACCTTTTACTCCTACGACGACATTCAGAAACTCGAGAAATTTCTGAAGGGAAAACCGGTGGCTGAACAGGAAATTGGCCGACAACTGATTCACGAAACGGTTTCTTACGCCGAAACTTCCGTTTGCCGACGGAAATTCCTGCTTCATTATTTCGGTGAAGAATTTGACGAAAGCAATTGCAACTCCATGTGCGACAATTGCCGCCACCCCAAAGAAAAATTCGAAGGGATGGATGACATGTCTCTGCTCCTCGAAACCGTAAAACTGATGAAGGAGAAATTCAAACCCAGAGATGTTTTGAATGTGTTGCTTGGAATTACCAATTCCACCGTTAAATCTTATAAATTTTCAGACCTGGATGTTTTTGGAAAAGGACTTGAGGATGACAAGGACGAGAAATTCTGGAACGGGGTTATCCGGCAAGCTGTTTTATTAGGGCTTTTAACCAAGGATATTGAGTCTTACGGCGTATTAAAAATTTCGAAGGAAGGGAAGTCGTTTATGAAAAAGCCATGGTCGGTTATGATTACCCGCGACCATGACTATGAAGGTTCCGAAAAAGAAGAAGATGATGAATTTGTGGGAGCCGGGGGCCAAAAAGGCGGTGGTGCTGATGAAGTACTCTACGGCATGTTAAAAGATCTGGTTAAAAAGGTTGCTACAAAAAACAATCTTCCACCCTATGTGATTTTTCAGGAAACATCCCTTACCGAAATGGCTATTCAATATCCTATCAATCAGGATGAGCTAACCAAAATTACCGGGGTGGGGGTTGGAAAGGCCAGCAAATTCGGAGCCCCTTTTCTGGATTTAATCCGGAAATACGTTGAAGAAAACGAAATTGAAAGACCTCAGGACCTTGTTGTAAAAAGCATTGTAAATAAATCGGTCAATAAAGTTGCAATTATTCAAAGCATTGACCGGAAGCTAAACCTCGAAGTTATTGCCAATAGCCGCGGCATTGAAATGGGCGATTTACTTTCGGAGATTGAAAGCATTGTTCAATCCGGCACACGGGTTAACATTGGGTATTATATCGATGAAGTTATTGACGAGGAAAAGCAAGACGACATCCTTGAGTATTTCAAGGAGTCTGAATCCGATTCCCTTACGGCCGCATTGAAAGAGCTGGGAGAGGAAGAATATTCCGAAGAAGAAGTCCGGCTGATGCGCATTCGTTTCCTGAGTGAATTCGGAAACTAATCACTCAATTCTGATATCGCCGCCCAGGCCATCAATGAGGCTCCTGTTATAAGGGCATTTTCATCAATATCGAAAGTTGGTGTATGAACCCCTGAGGTTATTCCCAATTTTGAATTTCCGGTTCCCAGCCTGAAAAAACAACCCGGGATTTTGTGGGTATACCAGGCAAAATCTTCCGCCGTCATCCGGAGGGGTAATTCTTCCACATTTTCCTTACCTAAAAGTGTTTCGGCCGATTTCTTTATCCTCCCTGTCAGGTCCTCATCATTAAGCAGGGCCGGGTATCCCGACTCAATTCTCAGGATGGCTTTTCCACCCATGGCATGGGCTGTTGATTCGCAAAGTTGTATTAGGTCGGTATGAACCTTATGCCTCCATTTTTCATCGAGGGTGCGGAAAGTCCCTTCCAGCAAAACGCTGTCGGGAATAATATTGGTACTCCCCTGCCCTTCTATTTTACCGAAAGCTACTACCGTTTGAGGTGCGTCTTTTGGAAGATTCAGGGCAAATTTATTTTCAACTTCTTTTAAAATTTCTGCAGTAATCAGCAAAGGATTAACATATTCGTTTCGCATGGCGGCATGTCCACCTTTGCCCTTTACCTCGAGATATAATTCGTCGGTAGATGCCATGTACATTCCTTGTCTGAAACCTACTTTTCCAACCTCCATGGAAGGAAAGACATGGAGGGCCAGAATTCCGGAGGGAACTGGATTTTCAAGTACTCCTTCCGCAATCATTAGCGAAGCACCTCCGGGAAGTTTTTCCTCGCCGGGTTGAAAAATAAGGCGGACGGTACCGTTGAAGGAATTTTTATTTTCGGCTAAAATTGCCGCAGCACCCAATAAAACAGCCGTATGAACATCATGACCACATGCATGCATGCGGCCCGGAATTTTACTGGCATAAGGAATCTCATTCTTTTCCTGAATGGGCAGGGCATCAAGGTCGGCCCGCAGCGCAAATACTTTATCTCCTTTAGTGTTGCCATGAATTTCGGCTACGATCCCGGTGCCGGCAACTTTATCGCGAAAGGGGATACCGAGCTTATTAAGAATTCCTGCCACAAAGCGGGCCGTTTCCTTTTCTTCAAACGACAACTCGGGATGGGCGTGAATATGCCGCCTCCACTCCCTGATCTCAGGAAATAATTTCCGGGCCAGGTTCTGAATTTCAGTATTCAGGTTTTCCTTCATTTTCCTAAAATCATTTTTATACTCAGGGCAAACATAACAACACCAAAAATACGCTGTACGGTAGTTTTATCAAGGGAAACGGCGATCTTGGATCCTAAAAAACTCCCGGCGATAAAGGTAATGGCAATTACCAATGCAACACGCCAGTCAACAAATCCCTTTTGCCAGTAGTTCATTACCCCCAATACTCCGATGGGAAACAGAAACATAAAAAGGGCAGTTCCCTGGGCCTGATGCTGGGTGAAATTAAGGAAATAAACCAGCACGGGAACAATGATCAGTCCACCACCGATTCCAACGAGTCCGCTGAAAATCCCGGCCACCAGCCCAAGGGCCAGTAAAATATACATTTCATTCATAGGCAATTTGAATTTCATGGGTTCAAATATATTATTCGTGAGGTTACCGGCAAATGATCCGAATACCCGTTAAGATATTTTAATCCGGCAAAAGTCCGGTAAGGAACTTTTTCCCCGGTTTTTTTTTCAGTGGTCAGGAGAAAGTCGGACTTAAATGCCCGGCAGGATTTCTTTTCAAGCTCCATTGCAGACCCTTCCTGCAGCCAGGCACCGGAAAATAAAATCATATCGAAAAATCCCCATTTCCCATTATAATAGTGGGAACCTTTTCCGGCAAGGTGCAAATCGTAAAACGGGTTATAAAATTCACGCACACCCACCGGATTTGCAATAGCCAACAGTGTAAGGCCCAGACTGGAATTGGTAGGATAGTCGTTAAAATCACCCATTATAATTATCCGGGCCTGAGGATCTGTCTTTAAAAGTTCATCGCAATGTTCACGCATGATCGCGGCGGCATATTTTCTCCGGTATTCGGTTTCGTTTTCGCCTTTCAGGCGGCTTGGCCAGTGAATCACAAACACAAATACAGGCGTAGTATTATTAAAGATAAGGTGGGCAAATAAAATGTCGCGGGTAGGGTGTCTGGGTTTTTCAGGCACGGTGGCGTTAAGGGTTTTCCAGCTCTTAAGAGAAAATTGTTTTTTAAAATACATCAATCCGGCGTTCATTCCGCGTTGGTCGTTCTCGGTGGTAACCAGAATTCCAAAATCACTTTCCTTTTTTCCGGAAGCTTTTAACATATCTTTCACAACCGATTCATTTTCCACCTCACAAAATCCGAACAGGCCCGGAGCAACAGGAAAAAGGCTGTCAAAAGCATTCGCCATCCGTTTCACTTTATGAAAATATTTCTTTGAGTCCCAGTTCTTTTTGCTTTGAGGCAGGTATTCATTGTCTCCTTTCATGGGGTTATCAATGGTATCAAAAAAGTTTTCCATGTTATAGAACCCGAGGTCAAAAAAATGAGTTTTGGGTTTAAAAAAGGAAGTGGAAAGAAAAAATACCAGTGAAAGGAAAAAGCCGTACGGCAGGGCTTTAATCATTATCAAAAGTCGAGAGAGAGAGAAAGGTAAAATACCCGGTCCTGAACAATTCCGTCATCCACACCCCAGGCCCAGTCGGCTCTTACAAAATAACCCAGAACCCGGCTTCTAAGTCCAAATCCATAGCCACCTACAATGGGCTCGCGCTGGTTTTTTAAGATCACGAAAACTGGAGGTCCTCCGATGGTAAGGGTATTGAGGGCATTCTGATCGGAATAAGGATCGGGGCCGTTCCATGCGGTTCCAACATCTCCGAACCCGACAACCTGAAAATTGTGCAGAAAATCGGATTTAATGGGGCGGTTAAATAAATACCTGAAAATGGGCATCCGCAATTCAGAATTCAGCAAAACAAAACTGTTTCCGTTTCGGATGTTCTGTTCAAAGCCCCGCATGGGTGTTGCCAGCGTTTGGTACACGTAATTTTCTTTTGTGGAAATCGGAATGGAGGTATTGAATCGCGGAGCCAGCCAGCCATCAACCCCACCCATATAGTAAAGTAATTTTTGGTTACCCAGTGCAGTACTTGCAGCCAGGCGATTTGCCCAGATAAATTCCCGGTGAATTTTCTTATAAAAACGGAAATCACACCCAACTACGGTCATGTCCGTTTCCGCTTTATTAACCTGACTGAAGGTTTCGGCAAACAGTTTAAACCGAAGTCCGTTATAAAGGTTCAATCCGCGGCGGATGGTATTATCAAAAACATATTCCAGTTTAAAGGCTCCCCAGTATTCATTCAGATTAGGTTTTTGAAGACTCACATTTTCCAAAGCCAGGTAAACGGTTCTGTCGTAACGGGCAGTAAAGGTTCCCCGTATGGAAGCCACTTCGGAAAACGGATATTTAAGCACATATTTTCCCTGATGGGTGTGGATTTTTATCAGAAATGCGCCCTGAACCACATCCAGCAGCGATTGCCGATGAAGGATATATTGTTTATCCCAGCGACGCATACGGTCTTCGTAACTGAGGAAAAACTCGTTAGAGTTAAGGTTGCTGGGAAGGCGGGCACCTCCGGTAATTTTATAATCTTCAAACAAATCGGTCAATTCAATTTTGAAAAGGGCCGAAAATCCGGGATCGATCCAAATGGGCGAAGTACCACCACTGAATTTCTGGTAAATCGGGCTCAGGTAGTTATTGTCGAGCTGGGTAATAACATTATTGGCTGTAAAAAAGCGGTTATAATTCCGCATCTGACCAAAATCGATATTGGACAGTCCGGTTGAGGAATCTTTTTTAACAGGATTTATTAAGGGGGGTTGTTTTACGCTTTCAAACTTTTTCTCTTCTTTTTTCTCGCGCAATTTTTCATTATCAAACGTATAATTATTTATGTTGATAAGGGTAGAATCGCGATTCGGATTAAAATTCTCTTTATCGCCTGATTTTACCTTTACGGACACATTCGGTCCGTGCTTATCCCTTTGCGGTTGATTTTTTTTAATCTGATCGGCGAAAGCAGTATTGGTAAGATCAATGGGAACCAAAGCAGAAAACGCGGTCCGATCCTCGACAAATATCCGGTAGTAGCCATCGGAAAAAATAATTTGGGCAAATTTTCCCGAGGGGGAATTAAAATCCTGTGTAATAATATTCCGGCTGTAGTTGGTAATAGCCATTGTTTTGGTAATGTACCGGTAATGTTCTGCGGTATCTACATAAGCCAGGGCACTGTCGAAGGTGGCAACAAAGCGATTGCGCACTCCGTTTTCATCGGCCAGGAAACAAATAGCGGTTGAGTCGTATTCAAAAGGTTCCGTTTCGTTGATGTAGGGTGTTGAAGTAACCCTTTTCAAAACGAGGCTTTTTTGAGCATAATTATAAATAAAGAGGTCTTTATAAAAAGAAACATTCCCCTTGGGGGTCATTTTCGGCCTAAGGGTATCACTGATACGGTTCGAAGAAAAAATAATCTTTTTTCCACCCTTCATCCAACGGGGGTTAAGGTCGTCGTAAACGTCGTTGGTAATTTGCTCAATGGCTCCGCCGGCTATACTGAAAACATAAATATCTGATTGTCCTTTGTTGATGGCAGATAAAACAATTTTTCTCCCATCGGGAGAATAGGAAAGATCCAGGATCTTTTCAAAATTGACCATTTTGATGGCGTCCTTTTTTCCCGAGCTCAGCGTATAATACGTCATGAGGAGTTCGCCTTTGTATTCGGTGATAATGGCCAAAATTTCTCCTGTGGGATGCCAGGCCAGCAGGGGAAAAGAATAATCATTAATCCGGTCTACTTTCTTCTCGCGCTTTAATATTCGTTTGTGCTTTTTGGTTTCGGAGTTATAAATAAACACTTTATACTGTCCCATTTCATTGGTAACATAGGCCACTTTTTTTCCATCGGGAGAAACCTTTGCCTGGGAATAAACCCGGGATTGCTTAGGCTTGGTAAGGATTGGGGTTCCATTGGGAAGTTTCCTGTCGGCATCGTTTTTTCCGTACCGTGTTTTATAATAATCATTCCAGTCCTGAGCTACATTTTTAACACTTACACCCAGCACAAAAAGGAAGGCATTCTCCACATTCCTGCTCAGTTTGGTCATGTAAAGGATGTTGGATATTACATTTTCGCCATAAGTAGCTGCCACAAATCCCCAGAGGCTATGACCGGCAGCATGAGCATCGGCACCGGTAAGGTGGTTGAACCGTGAGAATTTCCCACTCAGGATTCCGTCTTTAACCCGGTTTTCAACTTCAATATCATAGGGATTTGAGATGTAGGAGACAAGGCCTTCGGTATACCAGTCAGGAAGTGTAAGGAAGGTTGAATTTTTAACCATTTCCTTTACATTTCCGCCATACATCATCTGATTAATGAGAACCTGTGCCGCGCCGGCACGAATCTGGGTTTCGAGGTGTTTATGGTCGCCATCGAAATAAACGGCTACTTTACTACCGACAATCCTTGTAACTCCACCTACATTATATTGTTCATCGGTGATCAGTCCGAGATTACTTTGCTTATACTCGCTTTGTTTGTTATAAACCATGAACTCGATTCGGGAATCGAGGGAAAAATCCAGAAGTTTTTCGATTTCAGGAATGTGTTTCCGGGCGGAAGTGGCAACATACTCCCCTATTTCCCTGCCTCCTTTGTAGAAATAAACATCGTATTTCTCGAACCGGTACCAGGTCCAGTAATGAGGAAGACCAAACTGCACACGGTTTTTCCCAAAGTCCATCTGCGACCCATAGTAGAACTGGGCAAATCCGCCGGTTGAAAAGAGAAAAAGGAGTGCAAAAAGATGCCTTGCCAACATGTTGCTAATATACCAAAAATCCATGTAGGGTTTTCTATCTTTGGGTTCTTAATAAAACGATAAACCGGGATGAAAATTGTAGGATTTACCTTTAACCCCTTCCAGGAGAACACCTGGCTGGCCATTGACCCCTCGGGCGACTGTGCCATTATTGATCCGGGCTGTTACGACCGGGAAGAACAATCGCTTTTGGAAGGGTATATCAGTGAAAACAGCCTTAAACCTGTGCTACTTTTGAATACCCATTGTCATATCGACCATGTTTTTGGGAACCGTTTTATTTACGACAGGTACGGGCTTAAGCCTCAAATCCATCGACTGGAAATTCCTGTTTTAGAGAGTGTTGAAACGGTGGGAAAGCTCTATGGTGTAAACGTCGAAAAATCACCTGAACCGGCAGGATTTCTGGAAGAGGGGGATGTAGTTACCCTTGGAAAAGAGGAGTTGGAGGTAATTTTTACGCCCGGCCATTCCCCCGGCAGCATTTGTTTCCTGTATCGAAAGGATAAGGTGGGGATTGGAGGGGATGTGTTGTTTTACGGCTCAATAGGCAGAACAGATTTGCCCGGGGGCGACCATCAGACTCTGCTTCGAAGCATCCGGGAAAAGCTGTTTCCTCTTGGCGATGCCTGGAGGATTTTGCCCGGACACGGTCCGGAAACCACCATAGGATTTGAAAAGCTGCACAACCCCTTTCTTACCTGAGGCCGCTGAGGATTTCCAGCATTTTCTTCTCGACGATATCCGAATCCCACTTTTTCTCGATATCTGGAATCTGCATTACCTCCTGCATAATGCCCTCCTGTATTTTTCCCCGTTTGAGCGCATCGCTGTAACGAATATCGGGTTGAAAAGTAACCATGCTATAGAGGGGAATCCAAAGTTCGGGGTGGCGTTCGGAAAACCGGGCTTCGATTTTTTTCTGGAGTAAAAACCGTGCGTCGGCAGTCTTATCACGCATCTCAATGAAGTTTCCAATGGCCAGTTCAGCAATAGCATCGGCATCGGGCTTTCGGAGGGTTTCATAGGTTCTGAAAATCTCCGGGATATCATTTCCAAATTTATCAAACAGGGAGTCCAGCACAAAGCAATCTTCAAAGCCGCAATTCATCCCCTGTCCGAAAAAGGGAACTATGGCATGCGCCGCATCCCCAATAAGAGCCAGTTTATCTTCAAAAACCCAGGGACTGCATTTAACGGTTACCAGTGAGGATGTGGGGTTATTAAAATAATCACTTTCAAGTTCCGGCATTAAATCACAGGCATCGGGAAAAGTTGTTTTGAAAAAATTCTTCATTTTTTCAGGTGTATCAAGGCCGGCAAAAGAATCTTTTCCTTCAAACGGAAAAAAAAGTGTGCAGGTAAAGGACTTATCCAGATTGGGCAGGGCAATAAGCATAAATTTTCCTCTGGGCCAGATATGAAGACCGTCATGAGCCATGGCAAAATTGCCGTCTTTTGCCGGGGGAATGGTAAGTTCTTTATATCCGTGTTCCAGGTAAAACTGCTGGTATTGAAAACGGTCGTTGGAAAGTTGCATGGAAAGACGGGCGGCAGAGAAGGCACCGTCGGCCCCAAAAAAAATATCGGCGTTTACTTCCCGTGATGTTCCTGAAATTTCATTTTGGAAAAGGGCTTTGTCTGCTTTTAAATCAACATGCGTACAGCGTTCGTGAAAAAAGATTTGTGCCCCAAACTTTTCAGTCAGGTCCATCAAAAGACAATTTAATCCACCCCTCGAAACCGAATAAATGGCTTGATTATCCTTTCCATAAGGTTGAAATCCCAGAGATCCGGTAACAGGGTGCAGATACCGGCCCTTCATGGGAATGGCAACCTTCCTCACTTCCTCATCAATCCCTACGGCTTTCAGGCCTCTCCAGCCGCGGTCGCTCAGGGCCAGGTTAATAGATTTTCCGGCAGAAATTCTGTTCTTTCTGAGATCAGGTCTGCGTTCAAAAATGCTGACATTAAAGCCCCGCTTTATCAGGTAAATAGCCAACAGGGAACCCACCAGCCCGGCACCAATAATTACAACGTTCTTTTTCATAGCTTCTAAAGTATGCGAATATCAGAAAAATGCCCATGAGGTTCTCCAAAAACCCCAAAAACTGACAGAAATCACGGTTGAAACCAGAAAATGCAAAACAATGTTAAAAAGTAGAGGACGGTTTTCAGGGCTAAAAATGATAAATTTCGGGCATGACGGCACCTGCATCCCGGGAATCAAGAAACCTGAAGGTTCTTGAGAAATATCTGCCAGAGGGAACTGCGCCTTTGATAGTTTCCTGGATTGAAGCTTTCCGTTTCAAGCTTAAAATAACCCGGTCACGAAGTTCGGTGTACGGGAATTACTGTCCGCCGGCAGGAAAAAAAACACATCAGATTACGGTCAATCATGACCTGAATCCCTTTGCCTTTTTGATAACGCTGGTGCATGAAATAGCCCATCTGGCCAACTGGAATAAGCATGGAAACAGCGTAGCGCCCCATGGAAAGGAATGGAAAGAAATTTTCAGGGCTCTGATGCAAAATTTTTTAAACCGGGATATTTTTCCGGAGGAAATAGAGCGGAATCTGGTTCGATACATGAAAAATCCGGCTGCCTCAGGGTGCACCGATATCGCGCTGCACAGGGCTTTAAGCAATTTCGATAAAAACCTGTCAGGAGTTCCGGTAGAAGCCTTGAAAAACGGGGCCCGGTTTTATTACAGCAAAGGGAGGGAATTTGAAAAAATTGCCCAGCGCCGCACGCGCATTTTATGCCGCGAAGTTAATTCGGGCCGGGAATATCTCTTTTATGCCCTTACCCGGGTCGAAATCAGCACTGAATCAGGGTTTTAAATTATTAACCCTGTCTCAGGCATTCGGTCATATTTTATATTTTAGCAAACGAAAAAAGGAACGTATGTCATTAACTGCCCCCACTAAACAAACGGAGATGATTGTATCGGAAATTGCGGAGAACATTATTGGTTCCGAAATCCTGAAACTTGCTGCTGAGATAAACGAGAAGCTGAAGAAGGGAGAAAAAGTATTCAATTTCACCGTGGGTGATTTCAATGCCAACTTATTCCCTATTCCGGAGGCCTTAAAAAAAGAAATTATCAGGGCTTATGAAAACAATGAAACCAATTATCCTCCTGCGGATGGTGTTGCCGAATTACGGGAAACGGTAAGTGGTTTTATGAAAGATTCGTTGGGATTGGATTATCCCGCCAGCCAGGTACTGATTGCCGGTGGAGCAAGACCAATTATATATGGTATTTTCAGAACCCTGGTTGATCGTGGTGAAAAAGTACTGTTTCCCATTCCCAGCTGGAACAACAATCACTATTCCTATTTGCTGGAAGCAGATGCCATTGCCATAGAAACCAAGGCTGAAAACCGTTTTATGCCTTCGGCTCGCGATATTGCGCCCCACATCGAGGACATAAGCCTTCTTGCCCTTTGTTCGCCATTGAATCCAAGCGGTACTGTTTTTTCCAAAAAAGATCTTGAAGAAATCTGCGATCTGGTATTGGATGAAAACCGTCGGAGAAAGGACACGGGCAGGAAACCGGTTTATGTAATGTATGATCAGATTTACTGGGCCTTGACGCTGAAGGATACCGTACATTACAACCCGGTTCAATTGCGGCCCGAAATGAAGGATTATACAGTTTTTGTAGACGGCATTTCCAAATCCCTTGCCGCAACCGGCGTAAGGGTTGGGTGGACCATGGGTCCGAAAAAGGTAATTGACAAAATGAAATCCATCATCGGCCATGTGGGTGCCTGGGCACCACGGCCCGAACAAGTGGCAACCGCAAAGTATCTTAAAGACACTGCAGCTTATAAGGCATTTATCGATGAAATCCGTGGCAAAATCACCCGGCGTCTGGACGCTTTCCACAAGGGATTTCAGGACTTACGCACAGAGGGATTTGCGGTTAACAGCATTCCGCCCCAGGCGGCTATTTACCTTACTGTACAGTTTTCTCTGGTAGGAAAGAAAACCCCGGAGGGAAAAACCCTGAGTTCGGTCAGAGAAGTTACTGCGTACATTTTGAACGAGGCTAAAGTTGCCCTTGTCCCCTTCTACGCCTTTGGCACTTCGGATGAAAGCGATTGGTACCGCCTGAGTATCGGCACTTCGCGTGAGGAAGAGATTCCGGAAGTTTTGCAGAATATAAAGAATGCCTTGAAGAAGCTTTCCTGATCCATGGCTAAAAACAACTATTGTGTTATTATGGCAGGAGGAGTGGGTAGCCGTTTCTGGCCTATGAGTCGTACGGCTCATCCAAAGCAATTTTTGGATGTATTGGGAACCGGCCGGACCCTCATTCAGCAAACTTACGATCGTTTTACCGGGATCATTCCAAAGGGAAACATTTATGTAATTACCCATGCCGGTTATCTGGATCTGGTAAAAGAGCAATTACCGGAATTACCCGAAGCCAATATCTTACTTGAACCGGCCAGAAAAAATACAGCGCCCTGCGTGGCGTATGCCTGCTATAAAATATCCAAAATAAATCCCGAGGCGATTACCGTAGTTGCTCCTTCCGATCATCTCATCCGGAAAACCGACACCTTTCATAAGGCTATTAAATCCTGCCTCTCGAAAGCCCGTGAAGAGGACTGCCTGATTACGCTCGGAATAAAACCTACCCGACCTGATACAGGCTATGGATATATTCAATTCCGGGAAAGTGATGCTCCTGAAAAAGACAAGCGGATAAAGAAGGTGAAAACTTTTACTGAAAAGCCCAACCAGGAAATGGCAGAATTTTTTCTGAAAAGCGGCGATTTTCTCTGGAACGCGGGCATATTTGTGTGGAGTGTGAAAAGCTTAAAAAATGCTTTTGAAAAACACATGCCGGAAATGCACGGGATTTTTCTTTCCGGGATGGACAAGTATAATACTCCCGGCGAAAAAGAATTTCTTACCCTTGCCTACAACGGATGTAAAAACATTTCCATCGATTACGCTATTCTGGAAAAGGCTCCGAATGTATATGTTCGTTCTAGTTTAATCGGGTGGAGTGATCTGGGAACCTGGGGTTCGTTGTATGAGCAAATCAAAAAGGATGGCCATCAGAATGGTATAGTCGGGAAAAATGTCATGATGTACGATAGTAAAAACTGCATCGTGAATGTAAGTCATGAAAAACTGGTGGTGATTGAGGGGCTGGATGACTACATCGTGGTGGAAAACGACAATATCATTTTAATCTGCAAAAAGCAGGATGAGCAGCAAATCAGGAATTTTGTAAATGATGTGAAGGTTACGAAGGGCGAAAAATTTATCTGATATTTCTATCCGATTTTTTTCCTGCATACGCGCCTGACAAATAGAGGTCAGCCCGAAGGAGCACCATGCTTTGATACTTGTTCCAATCTCCAATTAAACTCAGGCCCAACCCCACGTCATATTTTAACTTCCAAACGGCCTGAACTCCGCCCAGCAGTCCCACCTCCCGGTAAACATTTTTATAGTCGGGTTTTCCGGAAGTCCAGCGAAATCCCGATGAATGCGAGGGGCCGGCAAAGCCGGAAAAATTATATTTGATGGTTTCCTTTCGCAGAACATAACAGGCGTGAAAATTGGTATTGTCGTAATCGCCAAACCTGCGTCCGGAAAGAAAAAAACCGGTTCTGAAATAATGCCATTTAATATGGAAGTTATAATCCAGTCCCAGGTGGAAAATATCACGATCGGGGCTATAGGAAAAGCCGTAACCGGCACCTCCGCTGATCCAGTTATTGTACACCTTATATAAATTTCCGTTATGCTCCAATTGTTTTCCCCTGTCGTAAACGGAATCTTTTTGAGAATAAACGGGGTTTACTCCCAAAGAGAACAATAGGGCGACGCCGGAAAAAAATAACTTCAGCAATGGCTTAGTCCTTGGAAAAATTTTCATTTAAGTGATCCTACCATATCCAGGGGATTTACCCATTTGTCGAACTCGGCTTCCGTAAGGTAACCCAGCTCCACAGCGGCTTCTTTAAGCTGCTTGTTTTCTTTGTGGGCTTTTTTGGCTATGGCAGCAGCTTTTTCATAGCCGATATGGGGATTAAGCGCAGTAACAAGCATCAGAGAATTAGCAAGGTGTTGCTTAATAACGGCCATATTGGGTTCAATGCCCTCAGCACATTTTTCAGTAAAAGAAACGCAGGCATCACCAATAAGTCGGGCAGACTGAAGCACATTCGCCGCAATAACAGGCTTGAACACATTCAGCTCAAAATGTCCTGTGGCACCGCCCAATGAAACGGCCACATCGTTACCAATAACCTGGGCGCATACCATAGTGAGGGCTTCGGGTTGGGTTGGGTTTACTTTTCCGGGCATAATGGAAGAACCGGGTTCGTTATCGGGGATAATAATTTCTCCAATTCCACATCTGGGGCCTGAGCTGAGCATACGAATGTCATTGGCAATTTTCATCAGAGAAACAGCACAGCGTTTCAAAGCGCCGGAAAGTTCCACCATAGCGTCGTGTGCAGCCAGTGCTTCAAATTTATTAGGAGCGGTAATAAATGGATATCCTGTAAACTCCGCAATCTTTTTTGCCACGAGCACATCATAACCCTTTGGCGTATTCAGTCCGGTTCCCACCGCCGTTCCTCCCAGTGCAAGTTCAGCCACTGCCGTTAGGGCATGATTGAGGGCACGGATTCCATTGTCGAGTTGTTGCACATACCCCGAAAATTCCTGTCCGAGCGTAAGCGGTGTGGCATCCATGAAATGGGTGCGGCCCGTTTTTACTATATCTCTGAATTCATTGGTCTTTTTATGAAGTATATCCCGAAGCTTTTTAATCCCGGGTAAAGTAATTTCTGAAACCGATTTATAGGCCGCAATGTGCATAGCGGTAGGAAAGGTATCATTGGAGGATTGTGATTTATTCACATCATCGTTGGGATGAAGAACTTTCTTTTCATCGGCCAGATTTCCTCCGGAAATAACATGACCCCGGTTCGCAATAACTTCATTGGCATTCATATTGCTTTGAGTTCCGGAGCCGGTTTGCCAAATAACGAGCGGGAACTGATCATCCAGTTTTCCTTCCAGAATTTCATCGCATGCTTTGGAAATAAGCTCGGTTTTTTCGAGGCTTAGAACCTTTAACTCATAGTTTGCGTGAGCCGCGGCTTTTTTCAGGTAAGCAAAAGCATGAATAATTTCCAGGGGCATACTTCCTTCAGGACCGATCTTAAAATTGTTTCTGGATCTTTCGGTTTGGGCGCCCCAGTATTTGTCGGCGGGCACTTTTACTTCGCCCATGGTATCTTTTTCAATTCTGTAATTCATAGTTTCAGCTTTTGTAAGGTTCATGCTTATTTTTTTAAAATTTCCTTCCAACGTTCCGGGGGACGGCACAGCACGGCTTTTCGTCCCGAAATTACAATAGGTCGCTCAATCAAAACGGGATTTTGGCATAAAATTTTAATCCATGCGCTTTCCGACAGCTTTTTTCCCTCATACTTTTCCTTATACAGAGCTTCTTTCTTTCTGACAAGGGCTTCGGCCGGCAATTTTAACTTCTTAAGAATGCCTTTCAATTCTTCAGCATCCGGAGGGTTTGAAATGTAATCCCGGATTTCGGGTTCCACTTTTCCTTTTCGTAAGGCGTCAAGGACATTCCGGCTGGTGGAACAGGTTGTTTTGTGAAAAATTATTACGGGTTGAGCCATGATAACAAGTTACGCATTTTTTCCGCCCATTTTCATGAGGTAGGCTTTAATAAAATCATTGAGGTCCCCATCCAAAACACCCTGTGTATCGGAAGTTTCGTAATCGGACCGGAGGTCTTTTACCAGTTTATAGGGATGCAGCACATAGTTTCGGATTTGGGATCCCCATTCAATTTTCATTTTACCGGCTTCAATCTGGGCGGTGGTTTCCATTCGTTTCCTCATTTCCAGTTCATAGAGCATGGACCGGAGAATACGAACGGCATTCTCCTTGTTGGTACCCTGTGAGCGGGATTCCTGGTTCTTAATAGTAATACCCGTAGGTTTATGGTAAAGCCGAACCGCGGTTTCTACCTTATTCACATTTTGGCCACCTGCCCCACCCGACCGGAACGTTTCCCATTCTATATCACTGTCTTTAACTTCTATCTGAATGGTATCGTCGACCAGTGGGTAAACATATACCGAGGCAAAGGAAGTATGTCGTCTGGCATTGGAATCGAAGGGTGATATTCTTACGAGCCGGTGAACGCCGTTTTCACCTTTCAGGTAACCGAAGGCATAATCGCCTTCGAATTGAAGCGTTACGCTTTTCACGCCGGCTACCTCACCCTGATTAATATCCTGTTCAGAAACCTTAAACCCGTTTTTCTCGCCGTACATTATATACATACGCATGAGCATGCCGGCCCAGTCGTTACTTTCGGTTCCACCTGCACCTGCATTAATTTCCATCACGCAATTCATTTTGTCTTCGGGCCGGCCCAACATGTTTTTAAATTCAAGTTCTTCCAGGAGGCGGGTGGCTTCATTAAAAGTAGCTTCAACCTCTTCCTGACTTGCCTCGCCTTCACGGAAAAACTCCATCAGGGTGCCCAGGTCATCAATGGAACGCTCCAGACGACGGAAGGAATCGGTCCAGAATTTTTTGGAATTGATTTTTTTCAGAATGGCTTCGGCCTTTTTGGGGTCATCCCAGAAGCCGGGAGCAAGGGTTCGCTCTTCTTCTTCTTCTATTTCACGTAACTTTCGGTCGAGGTCAAAGATGCCCCCTTAGCGCACTCGTACGCCCCTTAAGTTCCTTAATTTGCTCGCCCGTTATCATACCACATGAATTTGCACAAAAGTAATTATTAAAGGTTTAATTCCTTAAAAACGCCAAATATTAATTCGGGTTCAAACCCTTTACCCAATACAAAGCGATATAGCTTTCCTTTCGTGGCGATAGAAATTTCCTTTCCCGCCTTTCCCAACTTTGCCGCTATCAGTGTTTTGAGGGTTTCCCGGTATTCATCTTCATCAATTTCAGACAAGGCAGCTTTAATGCAATAGGGAGAAACTTTGTGAACACGAAGTCCGGACAGGATTTTGTTTTTACCCCATTTTCTGATTCTGAATTTTCCCCGGGCATAGGAACGGGAAAACCTTTCCTCGTTAAGAAAACCTTCGGTAATCAGAGAGGCAATATGATGTTCAACTACCTCCGGTTCGAGCCCAAACCCATTGAGCTTTTTTCTCACTTCCTCCTGGCTTCGTTCCTGGTAGGCACAAAAAGCTTTGGCTTTTTCCAGTGCCATGAGAGGAGGAATAGATTTGGGCTTTGCCATGCGGCAAAATTACAACAGAATCAGGTGCGGGTGGAGTCTGTAAGCAACCAATTTTTCGCAGTTTCAAAATCAGTAAAGAAGCGAATGTTAAAACCACGGTTTTGAGCCACCAGTTCATGAAACTGAAAAGTGGGTCGGTTCTCAGGAATATCAACGACTGCAATTTTATAAAAGCGCATAAAATCGGGATATTCTTCAACGGAAAGAAATGTCTGCACCACTCCCAGTCGACTTTCAAAGGGTCTAACATCCACAAATATCCGGGGAGTGTGATACTCACCGGCAAGCTTCAGGACTGTAGGAGTAATTTCGTTAAGAATTTCTTCCTCACTTGAACTTCCGAGAAGGGTAATACACAGGCAGTCGTCTATTACTTTACCTGAAATTTTCCATTTGCGTTCCACGATATAAAATTATTTCAAAAATCTGAATTTTGGAACATCTTAATAACCGGTACCTTTGAGCCATGCGCAACAGGCAGGCTCTGAACCTTTTACTTGCAGCAAACTCGGTATCGGGCATTGCCCAGGGCATATCCATGCTATCCATACCCTGGTATTTTGCTACCCAGACAGAGGATTACGGAATTTTCGGAATGGTTTACATAGGAATTACCTTAGCCACAGCCTTTTGGGGATTATATGCCGGAACCCTGATCGACCGCTACTCACGAAAAGCCATATTTCTTACCATAAACTGGGCAGGGGCAATACTATTAGGAGGCGTTTCGCTGTTTGGACTTCTGACCGGGCATGTCGCTGACCTGATGATTTATCTTGTTTTCGGGGGAACCATCTTTATATACAACATTCACTTTCCCTGTATGTATGCCTTCGGACAGGAAATTTCCGAGCGGGAAAATTTCGGCAAACTGAATTCTTTGTTTGAGATTCAGGTTCAGGCCACCTCCATTCTGGCGGGCGGGGCGGGCGCCTTATTGCTCAGTGGCACCGAAAATGGCATTCTGGGTTTATCGGCAGGGGAATTACCCGGATTTCTGGTTTTTAAACCCTGGAAGATTCATGAGATTTTCTTTCTTGATTTTCTCACTTATTTACTTTCCCTGGTTTTAATTTACCCCATCAGATACAATAAAATCATTGAAATGGAAGTTCATAAAGGAAGCATCCTGAAACGACTTAATATGGGCATACAGTTTCTCAGGGAAAATCCCCTGGTGTTTTGGTTTGGAAATCTAACCTTTTCCATTTTTGTGATCCTATTGATCGAGGTACAACTTCTTTTATCTCCTTATATAAAGAACCATCTTCTGGCGGGCGCCGATGTGTATGCCATTTCGGAAGTGTTTTACTCCATCGGAGCATTGGGTGCGGGCTTTTTCATAAGGAAAGCCCTCAGAAAATTTTCTCCCACCGCCAGCATAATTGTAATGATGTTTCTTATTGGTGGATTTCTGATTTGGGTTACTTTTTCTAAAAGTGTTTCCCTCTTTTTTATTTTCAGTTTTATTTTTGGAGTTACCAATGCCGGCACGAGGATTCTTCGGGTTACCTGGTTGTTCAATAAAATTCCCAATAACATGATGGGAAGAACCGGGAGTGTATTTCAGGTTATAAACATCCTTACCCGCAGCGTTTTTATTTTTTTCTTTTCCCTTCCCTTCTTTCTGCAAGGTTCCAACATTGCCTATGCCTATATGATTGGCGGGATTTTCATCCTTGTTTCCGCTTTGCCCCTGATGTTAAATTTCAAAAAACTAAAACTCCATGATTCAAATTGATCAGGATCTTGAAAGTAAATTGCAATTACCTTCAGAAGCCATTGCAGGTTTAAAAATAATTTCACTTTGGACTACCTTAATTTCATGGGTGGGAGCCATACTTTGTGCCGGAGCTTTGCTCTTTGGTATTTTTGCGCTGCTTATGATGCCCAGGGATGGATTCCTGGTTTTTTTCTTTATTCTACTAGGGACTATAGTTGCGGCCTTTTTATTGTTTCAACTTTTCCGCTTTTCATCCATGATGCGATTATTTGCAAAAACCGGGGAACCCAGCCAACTCGTTTTTGCCATCAGAGCTTTGAAAAATCTTTCCATGGCTTCGGGTATATTAGCCATCCTTGCCTTCCTGGCCGGCTTTGGGGGATTGATTTTGGCCATTTTTATTGCCGTTACCTGGAAAGGCATACTCTGAAATCAGATCATGCCTCTGGCTTTTAGTTCCAGGTATTTATTAATGGTATTGACGGATAAGTCTTCCGGGCGTGAAAAGACAGATTGAATTCCAAATTGGCGAAGCATTTGAATAATGGCCCCTTTTTCAAGGATGAATTTCCTGGCAATGGTTTGGAGGTAGATATCTTCCAGGCTTTTGGTTTCCTTTTCCGCAAATTCACTGATCTGGGTATTCTCAAATATTACCACCACCATTAGGTGGCGTTTATTTATTTTACGGATAATGGGAAGCACTCTCTCCATATTCAGAATGCTCTCAAAATTGGTATATAAAAACAGGAGGGATCGTGATGGAATCATGTTGCGAACCGTAAGATAAAGGAGTTCGTAATTAGCTTCCAGGTTCCGGGGCTCTTCTTTGTAAAGGCCGTCGAGAATTCTCTGCAATTGTCCACTTCCTCTTTCCGCCCTGATAAAGGTTCCTATTTTATCGGAAAAAGTAAGCAACCCTGCCCGGTCCTGTTTTTGTAAGCTGGTATTGGCAATAACGAGTGAGGTATTAATGGCATAGTCGAGCAGGCTGAGGCCGTTGAAAGGCATACGCATGTTACGGGAGTTATCAATCAGGTTATAAACCTGCTGCGATTTTTCATCCTCGTATTGATTCACCATCAGTTCTGCTTTCCGGCCGGTAGCTTTCCAGTTGATGCTTCGGATATCATCGCCCTGAACATAATTTTTGATTTGTTCAAATTCATAACTATGACCCAGGCGTCGTAATTTCTTAATGCCATGATACCGGGAAATTTTAGGTAGTGTTTTAAGTTCAAACTGTTTCATTTGAATTACACTGGGATACACCGGGATTTCCCCATCCAGGTCAAAAGAATACCGTCTTTCCACCAGGCCCAAAAAGGTGTTTAAAAACAGGTGCAGGCGGCCAAAGGAATAGCCCCCCCGGGTGGTGGGTCGCACTTTATATTCAATAATTTTTGGATCCCTGGGCTTAAGGGTAGATTTGATTTTGAAATTTCTTTCCTGAAGTTGAAAGGGTAATTCATCAACGATTACCGCCTTTAAGGGCAAGGGGAAATCACTCTTCAATTCAAGAAATACCGGGTTATCACTACCCAGGGAAAGAACGCGGGGTAGTTTTCTTGAAGCGAAAAGCCGAAGCAGGGGGTTATACAGCAAAAAGAAATCGGCCAGTAACACGGCAAACAAAATAACCAGGAGGGTTTGAGCCAGTGGGAAAAAATAGGGCCATACAAAACTCAGGAAAAACAAAAACACTATTATTCCGAAGGCCAGAAAAAACCTTGGTCCGAGAAAAATACCCTGGATAAACTTTTTCACCGGGGCACTTCGATTTGTTCAACAATTGACTTAATTACATCTTCCGTGGAAAGGCCTTCCATTTCCCGCTCGGGAGTAAGAATAATACGATGGTTTAACACCGGCACACATACGTAGCGAATGTCATCGGGAGTCACGAAATCACGGTTACTCATGGCGGCAACGGCTTTTGCACTTCGCATGATATTAAGCGAAGCCCGCGGGGAGGCACCGAGGAATAAATCTCCGTTATTCCGGGTATTTACAACTATTTTGGTAATATAATCGATCAATTCATCCTTAATATGGATTTTCTCAATTACCTCCATACATTCCTTCATCTCGGCAGGTGAAAGCACCGCCTTAACATCGGAAACAGAGTGCATCTTAAAATCACTCTTGAACTTATTCAGGATCTCTCTTTCCTGATCAGCGGTAGGATAGGTTATTTTAATCTTAAAGATAAATCTGTCGAGCTGGGCTTCCGGCAGTTTATAGGTTCCCTCCTGCTCAATAGGGTTTTGGGTGGCGATTACGAAAAAAGGGAATTCCATTTTATGTGTAACCCCGTCGATGGTAACCTGCCTTTCTTCCATTACTTCAAATAAGGCGGCCTGGGTTTTGGCGGGAGCCCGGTTGATTTCATCTATCAGAACAATGTTCGAAAACACCGGACCTTTCTTGAAACTAAACTCAGAGGTTTTCATGTTAAAAACCGAGGTTCCGGTAACATCGGTTGGCATCAGGTCGGGAGTAAACTGAATTCTCGAGAAATCTACCGAAAATGATTTTGCCAGCAGTTTAGCCGACAAGGTTTTGGCAATTCCGGGGACTCCTTCCAGTAATACATGTCCGCCCGAAAATAATCCTGCCAACAAAAGGTCAATGAGTTCTTCCTGGCCTACGATTACCTTTTTTATTTCAGTTTTTACTTTTCCCAAGTTTGCATTGAACTTGTCGAGCACTTCCTGATTTCGGTTTTGTGTAATTGAATTTTCTTCCATGATTATTTATTTACAGTTTTTATAAAAGTTATCCAGCAGATGATGAAATTTCACCAATTCATCATCCCGGATGGCAATAGAGGTATTAGAAATCCATGTATACTCCTTAATTATCTTTTGTATTTCTTCTTCGCTGATTTCCGATTTGATGGAAATTTTTCTAACGGTTTCCGGATCCTGGATATTGGTTTGAATCCGGTAGCGGTTTCTCACAAAAGCCAGAAACTGCTGGAATTTCTGGATGCTTAATTTCTGATGGTTTCGCTCGAGGAAATACAAACGGCCGATAGACTGAACGAACTGCAGCGAGGTGTTAGCATTGGGATCCAGCAGGGGGATAGCCTTTTGCCGCCTTCTGGCTCTGAATGCCATGTAAAAAACAATCATGGCAAGAGCTGCATAAAGTCCCCAGCGCAAAGGGGTTTGGGACAAAAGATAGTTGAGTGGACTTTCTCCAACCTCATGGGCTCCGGGGTATTTTTTCTTTTTCAGGTTGGGGGGATAATATCCTTTACTCCGTTCGTCCCAATATATATCGCCCGGCAAAAGGTGGGAAAAAACGCCTTCGGCATATTTCCTGTAACTTGTGTCCAGCATGAAAATATTGGTGAATAAAATCGGGTTGGTATGGAAATAGAATGCCCCTCCGCCATAATTAACCTTGAAAAAGTTAATTCTTGCTGAATCACCAGATTTAAAAAAACCAACAGGAATAAATGTAGAGGTGCTGTCGCCACAGAAATACCCATCATCCACATACGACCAATAATAGGGTTGAAATTCATCCCTTCGGAAAAATCGCGCTTTATACCCCGATTTAACAGAAAGAGAGGGGTGAAAAAAATTGAGGTTTATAAGAGTATCATGTAATTCATCAAAATACTCCCAATCCGGCCGGCAATAAAAATCATAGAGCCGAAACATGATTTCCTGGGGAACATAGCGGGAAATCACAATGGCATTATTTCCTTCTGCAACAAATTCAAATAAATTTTCCTTGGAAAGGGAGTCCATAAAAATTCCGCCTCCGATAAAAACATAGTTTTGTCCTCCCCCCTTCCCTACTTCTTCCATTTCTCTGCCCATGTGATTTTCAATATCTCTGAGTTTAGATCCGGGGTTCAGCGATGGCAGCAAATCGTGAATTACAGAAAGATCGTAAGGTTCTTTTTCATCGTGCTGGTAGCGTTCATACCAAATGTATTTATCCTTTTCTCCTCCAAAAAAAATAAACAGGAACAGTGTTAGAGCCACCAGGAAAACAATTAAAACTATCCACAAGGCCTTATTTTGTTTCATGAGGCAACCTCCTTTGCTTCAATTTTCCCAATGAGTTGCCGGAATCGGGCCTGCACCATTTCAAAGTCTGAGTTCGAAATGGGAAGTTCTCCAAAGTAAACCCATTCATAAATCGCAGTGAGGGAAACAAATTCCGCAGCATGTGGTGTGTCCGACATCTCCAGAATGTATTCCCGGTTGGTTTTGTCTTTCTTCCAGGAAATAAGTTCGGCCTCATGGAGGTCCCTAAGCAGGATAAGAAAATACATCCTTACCACAGCGGAATGGTTTCCTTTTTTAAGAAAACTATCCAGTAAAGCTTCCAGGTCGGCTTCGTGTAGATTTTCTTCAGCCTCTTCAAGCGAATACACCTTTTTCTTTAACTCCTTATTTCGGGAACTGAGGTTTCTTTTTACTATTAAATACAACACAAAAACAATTACCCCGGCAGCCAGAACAAAAAGTATAATGCGGGCCGTAGCTGCAGAAAAAATCCCATCTTTCTTTTTAAAATTAAACCAGTTTTTTTCGCGCTGTTTGCGTTTGATCTCCTCCTCCTCATAAGACAAATCCTTTGTTGCTTTTTTCACGGCAGATTCATCAAACTTTTTCGGGCTGAGTTCTGATTTAAAATACTTTCGATGGTTTTCTCTTTTGGATTGCTGCTCGTAATAGTAGCTGCTGTCGTTATCCATTTCGTAATATTCCACATTCTCAATGGCTACGGTATCAGGGGGTGGAATGGATGTGGTTTCGTACTCCTTGACATCTTCATTTTGGCCATGGGAAGGTGAGGAATAAAAAACCAAAAATCCGGAAAGCACAAGCGTCCAAACCGCAGCATTTCCCGGAAAAATCTTTCGAACCCTGTCGAGCAGATTTCCGGCGGTACGGATTTCCACAAGGGTGTAATACATAATGCCAAATGCACCGTAAAAAAGAGGAAGCAATAGAAAGAGGGTCATGTAAGACACGGTAGTAAAAAATCCAAGAAAGTAATAGGGGTATATTTCCTCCCGGATATTTAAAAACCAGTAAATAATCTCATACAGAAACCAGATAACAACGGGTGTTGCCACCAGTAACAGCCCAATAAAGGCCACGATTAAAAAAATAAAATAAATCCCATAAACCCTCCCAAAGCTGCCGAAGCAAAAACCAAATGCTCTTCCAAGTGCTTTAAACGGGTTTGGTGATTCCTGGAAGAGAATAATCTGCCACATCAGAAATACAGGCATAAACAGGGCGAGCATCCACCAGACAAAAGCCGGCGGAAGGAAATAAAGTCCTGAAAAAAACAAACCGGGGCCAAGGGTTCTCAGGTAGAGCTTTCGCATGGAGACCTGAATGCCTGAACCTGTCTTTTTCAGATAATGGTTTCCAAACAATGCTGAAGCGAAACTGAAAAAGACAAAATTTACCGGAAGCATCCAATAATAGTTCTGATAGTTAAAATAAGAGGTCAGATCGCCCATAAACCGAAAGGTGTTTTCAATCCATCCAAAGGGAAACCAGGGATGAAGGGTAAATGAAACGATTGCATCCTCGAGATAAAAAGCGGTGAAATACACCCCTGCAAACAGGCTCATGAACAAGGAGGGGCCGATGAATTTTTGCAGTATGGACCGAAAAAGAACAAAGGTATCCCGGAATATCTCACCCGAATCCTTCAGCTTGTCCACCTTTATACCCTCCTCCGGAGAGCCCGGCAAGCGGGCTTCAAAGTCGGACTCAGGAAACCCGCGCCTTGCTTTCAGCCAGGGCAGCACGCCGAAATACCCCACCATAAAAACAGCACTAACAAGAATCAGAAGACCTTTAATAATACCAGGAACTCCGGTATAACGGGTAATAAAACTTTCGATCAGTGAGGCAAAAACAAAAATCGGGAAGGTTCCGAGCAGTAAATTAACGCCCCGCTGGGCCGAAAGCCGAAGGGCTTGAGGACGGGTATATGTGCCGGGGAAGGTAATGCCTCTGCCCAAGACTAATCCCGCAGCTCCGGCAATTACGATGGAAGAAATTTCAAGGGTTCCATGCAGCCAGATGGTTAGTGATGCTTCCTTCAAAAGGCCGTGGGAATAGAAAAAATACTGAAAGCAGCCAACCATAATTCCATTGTAAATCATAATGCCAATGGTTCCAATGGAAAAAAAGAAACCCAGAATAAAAGTCAAAACCGCCACTCTCAGGTTATTCACCGTAATACCCAAAAACATATCCACCTCACTGCTCTTTTTATACACCGCCATGGGATCTCCACTCTCGATATTTTCCTTGGTCATGGCAATGTAATGCTCCCCAAGAATCTGGGCAGGAAACTCGGGATTGTAATGGCTGGAAACCACACCAACCAGAAAAGAAAGCAGAAAAATAACAAGGGAAATCAGCAATTCCTTTCTTGATTCCCAACTAAGACGGGGAAGTTCTTCTTTCCAGAACCTAACAAAGCGTTCCCATTTGCGGGCCCTGTTACGGTAAATACGATTAAAAACCCCCTGGGCAAGATTATTAAGGTAAAGCCTTACTGACCGGTTAGGGTAATAGGTTCTGGAATAAGAAAGGTCGTCGGTAATCTGGATGAATTGTTTGCTTAATACATCCGGATCCTTTTGGGCTTCGCCAAGGGTCTTCTCGAAGGATTTCCACTTTTCCTGGTTCTGATTAATGAAGCCCGTTTCCCGCATTCCGTAAATTTAAATAATCCCCCGATTGAACTACATGAGGACTGAAAACTAAATTTCTGTCTTTTCCGGGAAATTTATTTTAGTTTCGCATAATCATGCACAGCGTCGAAATCAATACCTCCCAGAATGTCCCCATTGTGTATGAATTAGGGGGAGTAAGAGACCGTTCCCTTGCATTTTTGCTCGACTTTGTAATCATTCTCGGCTCCATCCTGATTGTTCAGATTTTTGCCATGATTTCCTCGCTTCCCTGGGACAGCAAAATGTGGTATGTAGTATATGTTTTAGAGCTGTTGATTTTCTTTTTTTATACTCCTTCAATGGAAATTTTGTTCAATGGGCAAACCGTTGGAAAAATGGCTCTGAAGCTGAAGGTGGTCAGACTCGATGGTGCCGAAGTAAAAATGTCGGATTATTTAACACGGTGGATGTTCCGTATGGTGGACATTTATTTCAGTTTGGGAACCGTGGCTGCCATGCTGGTCAGTTCTACCGAAAAGGCCCAGCGCATCGGCGATTTACTCTCCCACACTACGGTGGTCAGACTAACACCCCGGATTCAGATCCGATTCAACGATCTGTTAAAGATTCAATCCATAAATGATTACGCTCCCCGATTCCCCGAGGTAAAAAATCTTTCTGAAGAAGATGTTCTGACGGTAAAAATGGTGCTGGAACGATACAACAGGTTTTCCAATCCTTCACATGCCAATGCCCTTAATCTTGCGGCAAAAAATATTGCGGCAAAACTTAACCTTGACCCCAAAGGCATTACTTCCATGGATTTTCTGAAAACCATTCTGAAAGATTTCGTGGTGCTTACACGGTAGGATTATCCTTCCCTTTTTACCAACACCCGGGGTTCCATCATTTCCATCATCGCATATTTTACCCCTTCCCTCCCCAATCCCGATTCTTTTATTCCGCCATACGGCATTTGATCGGTTCGGAATGAGGGAACATCATTATGAATCAGGCCGCCCACTTCAATAGCTGAAAAAGCCCTATCCAGGAGAGAAATGCTTTCGGTAAAAATTCCGGCCTGTAGTCCGAACCGTGAATTATTGATTCCGGAAAAAGCTTCTTCCGGAGTTTTATACTTCTCAAGGGTAATTACGGGGCCGAAAATCTCCTCACACACCACTTTCATGGAATCCTGAACACCGGAAATAACGGTGGGGAAAATCAGATTTCCTTCCCGGTTCCCACCGCAAAGGACTGAGGCCCCTGCATTTTCGGCTTCGTTTATCCAGGACATAACGCGATCCGCATTTTTGGCATCTATCATTACTGAAAAATCGGTGTTGGGATCCTGGGGCGGTCCGGTTTTTATTTTCTTTACAGCATTCAAAAGCCGGGAGACAAAATCATCATATAAACTATCATGCACAAAAAACCGCTGGGCATGAATACATACCTGTCCGCTATAGGCAAAGGCACCGGTAATGCATTTATCAATGGCAAAATCAAGGTTTGCATCGTGAGCAATAATTACTCCGGCATTTCCGCCCAATTCAAGCAGGATTTTCTTTTTTCCACACCGGGATTTAAGGTCCCAGCCCACAGCCGGTGATCCCGTAAAACTTAAGAGGGCAATCCGGGGGTCTTCCACCAAAACGGTGGCCAGCTGCCTTGGCATGGGCAAAACAGAAACCGATCCCCTTGGCCAGCCGGAATTGTCGATAATTCTTGCAAGTTCCAGGGCCGAGAGGGGAGTTTCTGAAGAGGGCTTAAGGATGATGGGGCAACCCGCCGCCATGGCAGGAGCCATTTTGTGGGCCACCAGATTCATCGGAAAATTGAAGGGTGCAATGCCGGCCACCACCCCTACCGGAAAATATTTTACAATAGCTTCCCGGCCTTTTCCCTGAGGAACCGATCCGAGAGAAAAAAACTCACCCGAAAGCGTCAGGGCTTCATGTGCTGCGGTAAAAAAAGTAGCCGCAGCCCGGTCAATTTCCGAATATGCATACCGAAGCGGCTTCCCGGATTCAAGGCTCAGGATGTTGGCAAGCCGCCCCCTTTCTTTAGTAATACCTGAAGATATCTTTCCCAGCATTTCCGATTTCTCATAGGAAGAAAGGGCTTTCAGGGTAGGCAGGCTGTTCCGCGCCTCAATAATGGATTTTTCCAGATCGTCGGGGCCGGCCAGAAAAACTTCGGCAAATGTTTCCCCGGAATAGGGATTGATTACGGGCAGTAACTGATGACCGGCAGAGAAAACCCCGGCCCGATAAAATTTATAAACTGATTCAGGATTAATCGAGAGCATAGTCAAATTTAAAAATTTATAGGCTTAAAACCCCTGTGTAATCTCCTATATTTGCAGGATGCAATTTCTTCGCTTTACACTTTTCCCTTTTGCCCTCTTATTTGGGATTATTACGGGAATACGCAACTTTTTTTTCGACACAGGATTATTCAAGTCTCATAAACCCGGGATTCCGGTAATCGGAGTTGGCAATCTGAGTGTGGGAGGAACCGGGAAAAGCACCATGGTGGAATATCTTGTACGGCTTTTACGGGGCAAAAAAAGTTGCGCAACCCTTTCCCGTGGGTATAAAAGAAAAACAAAAGGATTCGTTGAAGCGAGTCTGCAATCCGGCATCTCAGAAGTAGGAGATGAACCCCGACAATTCAAGCAAAAGTTTCCTGATATCGTTGTGGCCGTTTGCGAGGACAGGGCAACCGGTGTGAACCTTCTTCGCGAAAAGCATCCGCTTTTACAATGCGTCATACTCGACGATGCATTTCAGCACCGAAAAATAAAACCCGGATTGCAAATAATGCTTACGGAGTATCGCAGGCCTTATTTCAAAGATTTTGTTTTTCCGGTGGGCAATTTGCGGGAATGGCGTTCGGGAAAGAAAAGAGCTGATATTATTGTGGTAACCAAGTGCCCGAAAAACATATCTCCGGTTGAACAGGAAAAAATAATAAACCGGATAAATCCCCGGAAAGACCAAAAAGTTTTCTTTTCCTATCTAAAATACAGTCAGCTACTGTCCTTCGATACCCACAAACCCATTCCTTCCGACCCATCGACCTCGGTATTACTGGTTACCGGCATTGCAAATCCCGAGCCTCTGGCGGGATATTTAAGGAGGGTCTTCCGTCATGTGGCGCATCTTGAGTTTGAGGATCATAAATATTTTGACGAACCCGAATTTGATAAAATCAGGGGGCGGTTCAATGCGCTCGGAGGCGCAAAAAAGATTATCATCACCACGGAAAAAGACGCAGCGCGTATGGAGCATCCCGGCTTTAAAAATTTGCCGGTATATTATCTTCCCATAGAATGTTCCTTTGTTTCAAAGGAGGAAGAATTCAATCAGCTTGTTTTAGATTTTTCCAATTATAAAAAACCGTAATCATGGATCCTTTAAAAAGAATTCAGGACACTGCCCGTTTTATTTTTGACAAAACCGGATTTAAACCTTCTGCAGGCATAGTATTGGGAACCGGACTTGGCGGATTGTCAAAAGAAATAAAAGTGGAGCACCGCCTGGATTACACTGAAATACCCGATTTTCCTCAATCCACCGTGGAGGGGCATGCCGGACAATTTATTTTCGGGACTCTCGGAGGAAAAAAAGTAATGGCCATGAAGGGGCGGTTTCATTATTACGAAGGTTACACCATGGAGGAGGTAGTGTTGCCGGTAAGAGTTATGAAATTTTTGGGCATTCGCCACCTGCTGCTTTCCAATGCAAGTGGCGGAGTAAACAACCGGTTTAAGATTGGGGATGTAATGGTAATAACGGATCACATTAATTTATTTCCCGAAAATCCATTGCGGGGGAAAAATCTGGATTCCCTGGGTCCAAGGTTTCCGGACATGAGCGAGCCATACGACAAGGGCCTGATTCGGGCGGCAAAAGAAATTGCCAAACTGAAAAAGCTGAAAATACGCAGCGGGGTTTATGCAGGATTGCAGGGGCCTGCGCTGGAGACTCCGGCCGAGTATAGTTCAATGCGTGTGTTGGGAGCCGACACCGTAGGTATGAGTACTGTTCCGGAAGTAATTGCAGCACGACATATGGGATTGCCTTGTTTTGCCATTTCCATCATTACCGACCTGGGAGTTCCGGGCAAAATTGTAAAGGTTACGCATGAAGAAATTCAAAAGGTGGCAGAAAAATCAGAACCGGTAATGACAACCATAATGAGGGAGTTGATCAGGGGTTTAAAATAACTCCCGACAAATCCCTTATTCCGTTTTTACAAAATTCAGGGTTTCAACTTTTCCTTCAGAGGAAACAAGCACAATATATCTGCCGGGTGAAAATCCGGACAGGTCAAGTGCATAGACTGCATTTCCCTGATACATTTCTGATTTCACCAAAACACCCAGCATAGTATACACGGTTATTGTTGTGCCCGGTGAAAGATTTGTTATGAATACCTGTTCACGGGCAGGATTTGGGAAAATGGAAATTCCGGAAATAAATGATTCCGTGGTTGAAAGCGGAGTTTGATTTAGTTCATAGGCCCCCATATCAGGGTTGGTAGCTACGGGCATGGGCCGGGGATTGTTGTCAAGGTCATTGGCAGGAGCACCGACAGGAGTTCCTGCGCCAAGACATGGGGATGCCTGTGTAAGATGAAAGTCGGTAGTGGATACAAACAAAGGGTTGTTTGAAATGTTTCCGGTTCCAAAATATCCGCCCCGGATGCAACTATAAGTTACATTTACAGTACCTGCGTTATTCCCGAACTCAGTGCCTGTAGTGTTATTCCAGGACACAATATTGGTGAAGTCGGCCGCAGCATTTCGAATGTAAATTCCCGTTCCGTTCAGAGAGCCACCATCGTTTCGTTGATTTTCTGCAACGGTACAATTAAAAAAGTTAGCCGTGGTACTACCTCCATCTACAAAAATGCCACCCCCATAGTAAAAGTTGCCTCCGGAGTTGAGACGGTTGCCGGACACCAGAATATTTATATAATTGGAGGTACCACCGTTGATGTACAAACCTCCTCCATAATACCAAATTGCCGCCGCACCGGAAGTGTTATCCATTAATTTAACATTTCTGAAAATGGCATTTGAGTTATTGACATAAGCTCCAAATCCATAGCACCAAGAGCTGCTGTTCATCCGGTTTGATGAAATGGTACAATCGTAGAACCGAGGTGCTCCTCCGGTAATATAAACACCTCCCCCATAACACCATTGAGCCGAATCAACTGAGTTCAACCTGAGTGATGAATTTCTGAATACGCTATTGGAATTACTCAGATAGACACCAGCGCCGTATCCATAACCTCCCGGAGCAAAAGACCGGTTTCCTTTAATAGCAACCCGGTCAAATTTTACACTCCCCGAACTAACATTAACACCCGCTCCATAAGAACTGTTGGTTGTCAAATATCCTCCTGTAATGGTAAAACCCCTGATGATGGTATTGGTATCCAAACCCGAAAAAGAAATCGTTAAAACCCTTCCGCTGTTATTGGCTGTTAAGGTGGTATTGGAGGAATCGCCGGCACTAAAAAGTTTTATTGCCATTATGGAAGGCCAGGTAATGTTTCCCGTATAGGTGCCTGGCAGAACCAAAACGGTATCACCTGCCGCACAGGCATTAAGGGCAGACTGTACTGTGGCATAAGTAGCCGGCACATTACGCACGGTAGAAAAAACAGGAATCATAAATAACAGAAGGGCAAGAGTAATTACGGTTCTCATAGGAATAGGATTTTTCCAAATATATTTCAATTCCCACAAACCTGCAAGGCTTCCCAACCGGCAGTAATTTATCCGGAAAATACCTATCTTTGATTAAAACACCCCTTAACCAATTTACCAACACATGAAACACTTTTGGCTTTGCCTTTCACTGGCAATTCTGACGGGATCCATAACGTCTCAGATTTCACAGAACGTTACCCTTCTTTCAAACTGGTCGCAACCCAGCACCCCGTCTGAACCCGTGTATGGCATTAAATACAATGGGGTTTGGGGTTGGGTAAATCCGAACGACAATAAAGAATATGCCATTATAGGATCCAGCGAGGGTGTTTATTTTATAGAAGTTACCATTCCCACCGCGCCTGTGGTAAGAGATTATGTTCCCGGCCGGAGAAACAATTGCATCTGGCGGGAAATTAAAACCTATCAAAACTATTGCTATATGGTGAGTGATGATTCCTCGCCCAACAGTTTTCAAATTGTAGACCTTTCCTATCTGCCCGATTCCGTCCACATTCTTCGCGATGATGCCACCATTCTGGAACGCTCACATACTATCTGGATTGATGGAAATAAGCTTTACTGCGGTATTCCCAAAGGACCTGCGGTTAGCGGATCTTCCCGCATGGCTGTTTTTTCATTGTCGAATCCCACCACTCCCACCCTATTGCGGAAAATTGAAAGCGATTATCCGAATGCCGATTATGCGCATGACATGTTTGTGAGAAATGATACGGTATACGCTTCCGAGTCTTATTCCGGGTTGTTTATTTATAAATTCAATGCCAACAACACCTTTTCATTGATTAACAGTCTGACCACCTATCCCGGTCAGGGCTATAACCACAGCACTTCCCTTACCACCGATGGAAAAACCCTTATTATGCTCGATGAGGTTCCAGTGGGCCTGCCCTGTAAAGCGGTAGATGTTACCAACCTCGGCAACATCAGCGTCATGTCTACCTTCCGCTCTACCGCAAATTCTACGGCAACGCCTCACAACCCTTTTGTGAAAGGAAACAACCGGGCCATCATCGCCTATTATCAGGATGGACTTCAGATATTCGACATCAGCAATCCATCTTCTGTTATTAGAACCGGATATTACGACACCAACCCTACTGATGGCATTGGATTACCCAACCCCAATTACAGCGGTTGCTGGGGTGCTTACCCCTGGCTTCCGAGCGGCATTATTCTGGCTTCGGATATGCAGAACGGATTGTTTGTTTTTGATGCCAACGGAGCTTTGCTCGTCAACGAAAACAACGCCTCCCCGGTTTCCGGATTTTCTACATTTCCAAATCCTGCCCGTGATGTACTAACGGCAGGATTTAATGCTCTGAAAAGCGAAAATCTGACCCTCTCCGTTTCCGATATTGCAGGAAAAACCATCAGAACTATTCCCGTAGATGTGAATCAGGGCGGAAACCAGGTTAATATTCCTGTGGATTTTCTGAGTCCGGGAATTTATTTTCTTTCCATTTCAGGAAATGATGGCATTTACTCCACGCAAAAATTTGTGAAGCAATAAACGGGAATTTACTTTCCGGCTTTCTTTTTCAGTTTCAGCTTCTGACCGGGCTGAGGCTGGGTTCCAAACTCCATATTGTTCCAGCGGTAGAGGTATTTCAGTTTAATACCATGCCTTTGTGAAATTGCGTGCATGGTTTCGCCTTTTTTTACGATGTGGAAATCCTGGTTCTCGGATTGCTTTCTTTTGGGCTGGAGGTACACATATTCGCCCGGAACTAAAACAGCATCCTTTCCCTTTTCATTGTACTTATACAATTGCCATAAACCCATATCGAGTTCATCGGCCAGTTTCTTATAGGTGTCGCCTTTCCGGGCTACCACATACTCGCGTTGGTTATTTTTCTTAACCTTTAATCCATCGCGCACACTGATATTCTGTGAAGGGGTTATGGTATTTTGAGGATCCTTTTTTGAGGGCACATAAACCATTTTATCCAGATCATTCAGATTGTGCTTTTCAATGATTTCAATCAAGCGGTAGGCATACTGTGGATCGGTTGCATAACCGGCTTGTTTAAGACCGTGAGCCCAGCCCTTATAATCGGTTACCTGGAGTTTGAAAAGGAAACTATACCGGTCGCGGGATTTGAGGAAAAGTGAGTGATCAGTAAATGATTCCAAAACAGAATTGTATTTCCGGAAACACTCATTCTTTTTATCATCGTCGTGAATGTAGGTCATGCCGGTCCATTCGGCATGACATTTTATGCCGAAATGATTATTGGCATAAATGGCCAAAGCGCTGTTTCCGTTTCCGCTTTCAAGCATACCCTGAGCCAGTGTTATACTTGCCGGCACGCCGTGAAGCAACATTTCCTTTACGGCATCTTCTTTAAATTTCTCAATGTATTCGGTGGCCGAAAGCCGATACTCTGCCGGCTGGGAAATTCCCGCAGTAAAAACAAGAAGAAGGGGTAAGCAAATAAAAGTCCTTAATAAGCCCATTTTCCAAAATTACCTGAAGATTTACGGGGAATGTATCCCGCAGGTTCTACTTTTTAACAGAAAAATGTTGAATTCTCTACTTTTTCTTCAGTACAATTTCAATGGGAACCCCGGTAAAGGAATAGTTTTCGCGGATCTTATTCTCAATAAACCGCACATAGGATTCCCTGACGTATTGCGGAAGGTTGCAATACAGCGCGAAATTTGGATTTTTTCCGGGTAATTGCCGGGCAAATTTTATACGAATTTCTTTCCCTTTCATGGATGGGGGAGGACGGGTGGCGATGAGGGGAAGAATGAATTCATTCAGGGCATTGGTTGGAATTCTTCGTTTTTTGTTTTCAAATACTTCCTGCATTACCTCAACTGCCTTCATGATGCGTTGCTTCGACAAGGCAGAAATAAACACAATAGGAACATCACGGAAAGGGGCAATTTTATTCCGGAGTTCGGCCTCAAATTCCTTCATGGTATTGGTTGATTTCTCAACCAGATCCCATTTATTTACGAGTATAACAATTCCCTTGCGGTTCGTTACGGCAAGTTTGAATATATTCATGTCCTGAGACTCAAAACCCAGGGTGGCATCGAGCATAAGAAAAACAATGTCGCATTCCTCGATGGCCCGGATGCTTCGCATTACGCTGTAGAACTCAATATCCTCTTTCACTTTCGATTTCTTCCGGATGCCGGCCGTATCGATTAAAATAAATTCATGTCCGTAAAAATTATACCGGGTATCGATAGAATCGCGTGTTGTTCCCGCGATCGGCGTTACAATGGATCGTTCGGTTCCCAGCAAGGCATTGAGAAAACTTGATTTTCCCACATTGGGCCTTCCGGAAATTGCTACACGGGGAATACCCTTTTCGGCGGGCAGGGGTTCATTTTCAAAAAACTTTACCGCCTCATCCAGCAACTCTCCGGTACCGGATCCATTAATGGATGAAATGGGATAAATTTCGCCTAACCCCATGGAGTAAAACTCAGGAGATGCATTTAAGCGTTCGGTATTATCGGTTTTGTTTACTACCAGAAAAACTTTCTTCCGGGATTTCCTGAGAATGGAAGCCACTTCATTATCGAGGTGGGTAATGCCATCTTCCACACTTACCACGAAAAAAATAACCTGGGCTTCGGAAATTCCTAATTCAACCTGTCTGCGGATCTCACCTTCAAAAACATCATCGGAACCGGTAATATACCCTCCGGTATCAATTACTGAAAATTCAATTCCGTTCCAGTCCGATTTGCCATAATGGCGGTCGCGGGTAACCCCTGCAATTTCATCTACAATGGCCTTTCTTCCACCGACCAGGCGGTTAAACAGGGTCGACTTCCCTACATTGGGCCTCCCAACAATTGCTAAAATATTTGCCATAAAATCCCTACGGGTGCCGTTAAAATTCCTGCAAAGGTACAAAAATAGAGGGGGGGCAGGAAATCAGGGCTCCGGATTCCTGAAACCAAACTTTTTCAGTCCCTTTGGATCGTTCCTCCAATTGGGGGCAACTTTCACAAAAAGCTCAAGAAAGGCCTTCTTACCCGTAAATTTTTCGATTTCAATCCGGGCATCGGTTCCAATCCGCTTAAGCATGGTACCGGCTTTGCCTATCAGGATTCCCTTTTGGGACTCCCGCTCCACGAAAATGGTGGCAGAAATTCGGTCGATATGATCCTCTTCACGATAGGCGTCAATCACCACCTGGGTTGCATAGGGAACTTCCTTTTCGCAATGGATGAATATTTTTTCACGAATTATTTCGGCCGCAAAAAACCTGAGGGTTTTATCGGAAAGTCCTTCTTTGTCGAAATAAGGAGGATGAACCGGCAACAAAGACTTCACCAGATCCAGGAGGCGGTCGGTATTTTTTTCTTTAAGGGCCGAAACCGGAATTATTTCGGAACCGGGAATTTCTTTCGTCCAGTAATCCGCCAGTCCGAAAAGCAAATCGGGTTTTACCAGATCCATTTTATTCAATACCACGATCACGGGTCGTCCGGATTTTTTTATTCGGTCAATAATTTCGGGAGCGGGTTTTTCCTTATCAGCCACATCAATAACCAGCAGAAAAATATCGGCATCGGAAAGCGCTTCGGAAATTTCGGCCAGCATGGCCTCATGCAATTTATACGAGGGGGAAACTATGCCGGGTGTATCGGAAAAAACGAGTTGAAAATCTTCTCCGTTTAAAATACCGAAAATCCGCTGCCGGGTGGTTTGGGCTTTATAGGTAATAATGGAAAGCCGTTCACCCACAAGGACATTCATCAGGGTTGATTTCCCGGCGTTGGGATTCCCTATAATATTGGCAAATCCGGATTTATGATCCATGCGGCAAAACTATGAAACTTTATCAAGGGGCCGCTCCATAAATTCAGTAACGATCCTGAAAAACAAATCGGGTGCTTCGGCATGAAGCCAATGGCCTGCATTGGGGATGGAATTAAATTCCGCTCCCGGAAATAAGGACTTTATACCTGCTTCATCTTCTTTTTTTATGTAAGAGCTTTTGCCTCCGGAAATAAAAAGAGCCGGTTTGTTAAACGGTTTTTCTCCGGAAACAGGTTTCAGGATTTCGGAATAGGAGTTTTTGATGCTTTTCAGGTTGAACCGCCATCCTTCCAGGCGATCGCCCTCGCGATAAACACTTTTCATCAGAAACTGTATTACTCCCTGATCGGTGATTTTCTGTTTAAGGATATCTTCCACATCGCTGCGGGATTCCACTTTTGAAAAATCAACTTCTGAAAGGGCTTCAAAAATTAAATCATGAGCCGGATTATAGGCTCTGATTCCCATATCGGCAACCACAAGTTTTTCCACCCGCGCGGAAAAATTGAGGGAAAAATCCATGGCTACTTTTCCTCCCATGGAATGCCCCAGAAGAAAAACGGGCTCATGAATATTCAATTGATCAAGTAAAACCTCAAGATCGTTTCGCATGGCGGGAATATCGAAACGGGTGTGATGAAAGGAAAGTCCGTGATTCCGTGCATCGGGAATAATTACCCTGAATTTTTCAGACCATTTTTTCCCGAGTGTATTCCAGTTATCGCTCTGACCCAGGAGTCCGTGCAAAATCACCAGGGGCTTACCACTTCCGTAGGTTCTGAAAAAAAATTCCGGGCTCATATTTTCAGGCATGCCAGGTATTTTTTTATAGTCTCCCCCAATCCGAAAATTAAAGCATCGGAAATAAGGGCGTGCCCTATGGAGACTTCTTTCAGGCCCGGAATATTTTTTGCGAAAAAATTCAGGTTATCCAGGTTAAGGTCGTGACCGGCATTAATTTCAAGGCCTTGTTTATTGGCGGCTTCAGCAGTTTTCAAATAAGGTTCCAGAGCCGCCTCCGGGTTAGCCGGAAAGTTCTTTGCGTAAGATTCGGTGTAGAGTTCTATCCTATGGGTACCGCATTCTTTGGCAAAGGGAATCTGGCGGGGATCGGGGTCGAGAAAAATGCTGGTCCGGATTCCGGCACCGGAAAAGGTGGCTATCATCTCCGAAAGGAAAGAAAGGTTATTTTCCACATCCCAACCATGATCACTGGTGAGTTGCCCGGTGGCATCGGGGACCAGGGTAACCTGGGCAGGTTTGACTTTCAGGACCAGATCCACAAATTTCTTTTCCCGTGGGTTACCCTCGATATTGAATTCCGTACTCAGCATGGGGGCGAGGCTCAGCACATCCCGGTAGCGGATATGCCTTTCATCGGGCCGGGGATGAACGGTAATTCCCATGGCACCTGCCATTTCACACAATTTTGCAATTTTTAACAAATCGGGCGTGTTCCCACCCCTGGCATTGCGAATTGTGGCAACCTTATTGATATTAACACTTAATCGGACCATTACATAAAATGAATCTAAGCAAAATTCGTTAAATTATTAATCCCTGCTAAATTTATAATTCCTGCCCGTCTTAATTACTTAAATTTGTAACGCTATGTTAGCCGAAGAACTTATCAGTGAAGAACTGCCTCCGCTTAAACCGGCCGATACGGGCGACCGGGCTTTGCGTTGGATGGAAGAATTCCGTGTATCCCACCTTCCCGTTGTGGAACAGCAAAAACTGGCGGGTATTGTTTCCGATACCGACCTGCTGGATTTAAAAAGCACCGACCAGCCCATTTCAAAATTGAAAATCAACATGCAGGTGGTTTGTGTGGGAGCCAAACAGCATGTGTTCGAGGTATTAAAAGTTATTTCCGCCCAACGCCTTTCAGTTATTCCAGTACTCGATGAGAACCAGGATTATCTGGGCGTAATCACCGCTTCAAAAATTCTGGAGATTACAGCGGAAATGCCTTTCGTAAATGAACCCGGTGCCATTATCATGCTCGAAGTTCCTGAAAAAGATTACAGTTTAAGTCAGATCGCGCAAATTGTGGAAGGCAACGACGCCAAAATATTAAGTTCCTATATCACGGCGCGCTACGATAGGGAGCGGATTGAGGTAACCCTGAAAATTAACAAGGAAGACTTGTCCGGAATTATTCAAACGTTCAATCGTTACAATTATACCATTAAAGCCAGTTTTCATTTGGGTTCCTACCACGATGATATGAAGCGCAGGATGGATGAGTTTATGAATTACCTCAACATCTGAAATGTTTTATGCCGGATTTCTTGGATTTATTCTGTTGCAACAACCCTTGATCAACCCTTGTCCGGGTTGCCTCCGAGGCGTAGGTCAGCCTCCCGACAGTTTGATCAAAAAAGAAAAGTCATTTGTTGTCAGAAACATTAAAGTAAGCGGAAACAAGGTTTCCAAAAACTTTATAGTAACCCGTGAAATAACCCTTCATCCGGGAAACCGGGTTCAGGGGAAAGAAATTCCGACCCATCTTACGGCATCGAAACAGAACCTGCTCAACACTTCGCTGTTTAATTTTGTGAACCTCGACACCCTGGAGCTTCCGGGCGACAGCATTGATGTGGAGGTAAAAGTAGAAGAGCGCTGGTATACCTGGCCGGTTCCCATCCTGGAATTTGCCGACCGCAACTTTAACATCTGGTGGGAAACAAGGGATCCGGACCGGCTTAATTATGGTTTTTTCATTTTCCGGGAAAATTTCAGAGGAAGGAAAGAGCGGCTGACTCTCATTTTCAGAGCCGGATACACAAGGCAATTGGGTTTGGCTTACCAGATTCCCTTTCTTGATGCCGGTCAGAAATCGGGTATTGGGTTTTCCGTTTTTCGCAGTAAAAACCATGAGGTTCCCATCGAAAGTAAAAACGACCGCTTGTTCTTCTACAACGATCCTGTTTTAACCTTAAAAACAGAAACGGGTGGCAGGTTTAATTATGTGTACCGTCCCCGGATATATTCCACTTTTCAGGTTGAGGGAAGGTATACTAATATTCAAATTCACGATACCGTTTCCCGGATCCGGGATGATTTTTTTGAGAGCGGAGAAACCCGGCTTGAGTTTTTCAGCCTGGGGGTTTTGTATCGCATCGACCGGCGCGACGCCAAGCCCTACCCTCTGGAAGGGTACTACACGGATCTGGAAATATCGAAGTCGGGTCTGGGAATTTTAAAGAATGAAGATTTGGAATTATGGACCGCAACGGGAACTTTCAGGAAATTCTTCAAGCTGGGCGGGCGTTTTTACGGAGCCGGCAGCTTAAGGGGGAAATGGTCGTATGGGAATTTCCAACCCTGGTTTCTGAACCGTGGATTGGGGTACCGGGATTATATAAGGGGGTATGAATATTATGTAATCGACGGACAAAAGTATTTGCTGGCCAAAACAGGCATAAAATATGCGCTCATAAAACCCAGGATAAAAGAGATTACCTTTATAGGCCAGCCCAAATTCAGAAAGCTGCATTATGCCCTATATGTCGAAACCTTTTTTGATGCAGGATATTGCGAGGACCGCTATTTTTACAAAGCAAATACCATGAGCAATACCCTACAATACGGTTACGGAGCAGGCTTAAATTTCGTAACTTACTACGACCTTGTATTCCGGCTTGAGGTATCCGGGAACCGGATGAATTTACCGGGATTGTTTTTTCATTTTGCAGCGCCTATATGAAGACCATAGCCTTATACGGAAGAAACATTGATGCCAACCGGTCTGAAGCCGTTCAGATTCTTGTTACCAATCTGGAGCAGGAAAATTTCAGGGTGTTGGTTTTTGAACCTTTTTTAAAGTTCATTTCCGGGAATATTACTTTCAAAAACACCCCCGGTTTGTTTTCCGTTTCGGCTGATCTTCCTCAAGGAGATTTATTAATGATTAGCCTGGGAGGAGATGGAACCCTGCTTGAGACCCTAGAATTTGTGAAGGATTTCAACCTGCCCGTTATGGGAATCAATACAGGCCGGCTTGGATTTTTGGCCAGTACCGCCCCCATAGAAATTCCGAGGGCTGTGAGCGACATAAAAAACAAGCGCCTGATCTCTGAAAAAAAGACTTTGCTTGAGATTCTCTCTCCCGGCCTTTTTCAAACTCCTGCCCTGGCCTTAAACGATATAACCCTGCAAAACAAGGAAAGTGCCTCCATGATTACCGTGGATGCTTATTTTAACGAGCAATTGATCAACTCCTATTTTGCAGATGGCCTGATTGTAGCTACCCCGACAGGTTCAACCGCCTATTCCATGAGCTGCGGGGGTCCTATTGTTTGTCCGGGTTCCGGGGTTTTCCTGATAACCCCCATTGCCCCCCACAATTTAACCGTAAGGCCTCTGGTTTTGCCCGATAACGGGGTATTGAAATTCAAGGTAGAAGGCCGGACCGATTCCTTCCTGGTTTCCCTCGACAGCCGGTCGGCCGTTATTGGGGCCGGAACAGAAATAACTATCCGGAAGTCTTCCCACACCCTCAACCTGGTTAACCCCGAGGGTTATAACTTCTTTTCCACCCTGAGAAACAAACTGTTGTGGGGAAAAGACAGTCGTAATTAAACAATAAACCGCCCCTGGTTTCGTTTGATTTTTATGGTTAATTTTGCACTCCTGAGACTATTATGAAAAAACTGGTTTTAGCCATATTGTTTCCGGCCTTGATGCCCACTTTTCTTTTGGCCCAAAAAAACTACCGGGGCTCGGAGTTTGGATTGTTTTTAGGCGGGAGTTATTATTTAGGCGATTTGAACCGCAACGGGCATTTTAACAGCTTTACAAAACCTGCCGGTGGAATTATTTACCGTTATAATTTCAATCCCCGCCTGAGTTTCAAAGCCAATATGCTGTTCGGAACCCTGTTTGCAGATGACGCGCGTTCGGGCGTACCGGCTCAGGAGCAACGCAACCTTCACTTTAAAAGCCCATTAACCGAGCTGGCCGGTGAAATAGAATTTAATTTTATGAATTATGTAATCGGCAGCCACAGAACACTTTTCACGCCTTATGTTTTCGTGGGTATTGCCGGATTTAAATTCAACCCGAAAGCCCAGGTTGACGGGAACTGGTTTGCCCTTCAACCCCTTTCCACGGAGGGACAGGAAACCACCTTTAACGGACAGAAAAGATACAAGTTAAACCAACTTGCCATTCCTTTCGGGGTGGGTGTAAAAGCCTGGATTTCATCGAGGGTGGGTTTGGCTCTTGAATGGGGCTGGAGAAAAACCTTTACCGATTACCTCGATGATGTAAGCACTACTTATGTGGATCCCGTTAGACTTGGTGTAGAGAGGGGGCCCGTAGCTTCCTATTTTTCCGATACCGGAACAATGGCAGGAACAGGAATTAATGTGGGCAAACAGCGGGGAGATCCCAGCGATAAAGACTGGTTTTCTTTTGCCGGAGTATCTTTGATGTTTAAACTCAGAAACCGTTACCAGTCGTGTAACAGTTACAAATAAATTTTGGTTTCCCTTGAGCATTCTTTCTAAAATTAAGGAGGGCGAAATTCCCGAACACGTAGCCATTATCATGGATGGTAACGGAAGATGGGCCCGGCAGCAAGGGAAAGAGCGGGTATTCGGGCACCAGCACGGTGTGGAGTCTGTGCGGAAAACAACTGAGGCGGCTGCAGAGGCAGGCGTTAAATATTTGACCTTATATGCCTTCTCTACCGAAAACTGGAACCGTCCAAAAACCGAGGTAGACGCATTAATGAGTTTGCTTGTTGCCACCATAAGTCAGGAAACGCCCACGCTGAACAAAAATAAAATTCGTCTTTTGGCCATAGGAAATCTGGAATCATTGCCTGAAAAAGCCAGAGCCGAACTTGCCCAGGCCATGGAGGCTACTTCATCAAATACCGGTTTAAGCCTGGTGCTTGCACTGAGCTATAGTTCCAGGTGGGAAATAACTCATGCCTTGAAACAGATTTCCGAAAAAGTAAAAAAAGGACTCCTCTCCCCTTCTGAAATAAATGACGAAACTATCAGCAGCCACCTTTCTTCAGCCGGAATCCCCGACCCTGAATTAATCATCCGTACCAGTGGAGAAAAACGCATCAGCAATTTTTTACTCTGGCAGATGGCCTATAGCGAACTGTATTTCACCAAAACGCTGTGGCCGGATTTTGGAAAAGAGGACTTTTTTTTAGCCCTGGACGATTATCAGAAACGCGAACGAAGATTCGGAAAAACCAGTGAACAGGTAAAGACTTAATATGCAAAGCCGCTTCAAAATACTTCTACTTTTTTCCTGCATCTTCCTATTCGGATCAGGCTTGTTTGCACAAAAAACGGTGACTATCGGAAAAGACAGTATGGAGATTGACTTTTCCAACCCCCGTGATTATTTCATCGCCGATATAAATATTGTTGCCCCGGATTATTTCGATAAAAATCTTATCCTGGCCATTTCAGGACTGATTCGTGGCGATAAAATCCGTTTCCCCGGAGATGCCATTCCAACGGCTATTCAGAATTTATGGAAACAGGGGCTGTTTAAAGATGTAAAAATTTACGCCCACAAACGCATCGGGAATTCACTTTTTCTTACCATTGAAGTTTTAGAACGACCCCGGCTCTCGTATTACAAATACGAAAAACCAAAACTGGTAAGCAAATCGGAAGCCGAGGATCTGAGTGAAAAAATGAGATTGGTACGCGGATCTATCGTAACCGAAGACCTGGTAACCAACTCCAAATACATCATCCAGGAATATTTTATTGAGAAAGGTTATCTGGATGTAAAAGTTAACATTGAGGTAAGGCCGGATACTACCAAAGGCAACAACGTATATTTTTTCATTTCCATTGACCGGGGTTCCAAAATAAAAGTGGGTGAAATAGTAATCAACGGAAATGCCCAGATCAAAACCGGAAAATTACGCCGGACCATGAAAGACACCAAGGTAAAAACATGGTATAATGTTTTCAATTCCGGGAAATTTTATGAAGGCGAATACGAAAAGGATAAAAAGAAAATCATTGAAAAGTACCACGACAAAGGATTCCGCGATGCCAAAATAATTTTTGATACCATGTATCGGGTTGGTCCCAAAAGAATCGGACTCGAATTATTTATTGATGAGGGGAACAAATATTACTTCCGGAATATTACCTGGGTGGGCAATTCCAAGTACAGTTCCAAAGACCTGACACGGGTATTGGGAATTAAAAAGGGTGATATTTACAGCCAGGGCACCCTTAATTCAAGACTGTTTATGAGTGCCAGCGGCACGGATGTGTCCTCGCTATATATGGACGACGGGTATTTGTTCTTTCAGATAAATCCCGTTGAGATTCTGGTTGAGGGTGACAGTATAGATATTGAGCTTCGGGTTTACGAAGGCAAGCAGGCTACCATAAATAAAGTAACGGTAATCGGGAACACCAAAACCAACGACCGGGTAGTAATGCGTGAAATCAGAACCCGCCCGGGTGATTTATTCCGGAGGAGCGATATTGTAAGAACCCAGCGGGAACTTGCGGGCTTAGGTTATTTCGATCCGGAAAAGATGGCCGTTAATCCGGTTCCCAATCCTGCTACCGGAACCGTAGATATTGAATATACGGTAGAGGAAAAGCCCAACGACCAATTAGAGCTGAGCGGAGGTTTCGGAGCCGGAAGGGTTGTGGGAACCCTGGGCGTTTCGTTTAATAATTTCTCGGCCCGTAATTTCTTTAACAAAAAAGCATGGACTCCGGTTCCCAGCGGCGACGGACAAAGATTAAGTGTAAGAGCCCAATCGATGGGTATTGGCTTTCAGAGCTACAACCTTTCCTTCACCGAGCCCTGGCTTGGTGGAAAAAAGCCAAACTCATTAAGTGTTACTTTATATCACAGTGTTCAGACCAACGGACAAAAAAAATACGTTTCCAGAAATCCCGATTCACTTAATCCCCTGCGCCAGGCTTTAAAAATTTCCGGTTTAAGCGTTGGATTTGGAAAAAGGTTGAAATGGCCGGATGACTTTTTCCAGTTTTACGGAGAAGCAAACTACAAGTACTACGACCTGAATAATTATCGTTCCTTCTTTTCCTTCAACAATGGATTTGCCCAGGCTCCTGAATTACGCTTGGTGCTTTCCAGAAATTCCATTGATTTTCCAGCCTTCGACTTTCCTACCAGTGGCGGACAAATCAGTGCCACCACCCAGTTTACCCCCTATGCCCGGTCTTTATTCGGAAAAATAGACTTTAAGGAAGCCACTGATCAGGTAAAATATGAGTGGCTGGAATATTACAAATTCAAATTCACTGCCAGTTGGTTCACCAAACTTATCGGTAAGGAAAGAAAGAATTCTCTCGTTTTGAATTCCCGCATTGGGTTCGGATTCCTGGGGGCCTTTAACAAAGATTACGGTCTTTCGCCTTTCGAGCGTTTCTATCTTGGTGGAAGCGGATTAACCGGATTTGCTTTGGACGGTCGTGAAATCATTGCCCTAAGGGGTTATGACGACCAAAGCCTTTCGCCCCGGAACGGAGCCTCTGCCATTGTGAAGTACTCCATGGAGTTCAGATATCCTATATCATTGAATCCCAGCGCATTAGTTTATGCCCTTGGGTTTACGGAAGCCGGTAATTCCTGGGCTACCTTCAGGGAATTTGACCCATTCAACGTTAAGCGGTCTGCGGGGGTGGGAATTCGGGTATTTTTACCCATGTTTGGGCTGCTGGGACTGGATTATGGCTGGAGATTTGATAATGTTAACACAGCACCCTTTATGCAAAAATCACAGCTCCATTTTACAATTGGTATGAATCTTGGAGAACTATAATTAATCACTCAAAAAAAGGAAAAATGAAATCCTTATTCAAAACGCTGACCCTTGTTTCGGTTATGACCTTCGGACTTAACCTGTACGCGCAGAAATTTGCTTATGTGGATGTGGAATATATCCTTAACAGCCTGCCGGAATACAAAAGCGCCCAGGCCGAACTCGATAAAATCTCCGTTCAGTGGCAAAAGGAAATTGAGAGTAAAATTGCCGAAGTGGATAAGCTCTATAAGTCGTATCAGGCCGAGGAGTTCCTCCTGACCGAAGAAATGAAAAAGAAGCGTCAGAACGAGATCATGATGAAGGAAAAAGAAGTAAAAGACCTTCAAAAGCAGCGGTTCGGGGTTGACGGCGACCTGTTTAAAAAGCGCCAGGAAATGGTAAAACCCATCCAGGACAAAGTTTATAATGCCATTAAAGCCGTTTCCGACAAGGAGCAGATTATGGTAATGTTCAACAAGTCGAACGACATGAATATTGTCTATTCCAACCCGCGTTACGACCGGAGTGAGACAGTTATTGACGCCGTAAAAAACGCGAAAGGAAAATAAATTTTAAATGTATCTTTACCGACTCAAAAAAAACCATCTATGAAAAAGCTTCTTTTTGTATTGTGTATGTTCGCTCTTGGCTTTGGATACAATGCCCAGGCTCAGAAAATAGCACACATTGATTTCGACTCTCTTATTTCTCTTATGCCCAAGATGGACAGCATAAAAAAGGATTCGCAGGATTATGCCCAACAACTCGACAATCAATACCAATCACTGGTAAATGAGTTTAACACCAAGTACCAGGATTATATGGCCAACGAAAAAAACTGGACCGATTTGATCCGGAACATGAAAAAGAAGGATCTGGAACAGCTCCAGGCCAACATTCAGGAGTTTCAGCAAAACGCCCAGCAGGAAATGGCCCGAAAAAACGACTCCCTGCTTAGTCCCATCGAGAAAAAAGCCCGAAAGGCCATTGAGGATGTGGCCAAAGAAAACAAGTATGCCTATGTACTTGATTCCGGGGCCGGAAATGTGCTGTACAGTCAGCCTTCCGACGATATTATGAACCTGGTAAAGGCCAAACTGAAGATCAAGTAAAAGACCAATATTTTACCGCCCCGGCCCAAATGGCCGGGGTTTTTTTTATCATTGTACCGTGGCAACCCGATTAAAAAACGCAAGTCCAGACCAGCCCATTGGAATTTTTGATTCCGGTATCGGTGGCTTAACCGTGGCCAATGCCATAAAGGAGAAATTACCCAAAGAGCGAATCATTTACTTCGGTGATACGGCTCACCTTCCCTACGGAGATAAATCGCCCGATTCCATCAAATATTACAGCATACGCATTGCCCAGTTTTTACTTCAAAAAAACTGCAAAATGATTGTAATTGCCTGCAACACGGCTTCTTCCATGGGCTATGAAATTGTGAAAGAGTTTGTTGGGAACCAGGCCCGTGTGGTAAATGTTATTGATCCTGTGGTGAAAAAAATTGTTAGCGACAGGGCCACCAGGAAGGTTGGTGTAATTGGAACCAAGGGAACCATAAAAAGCAATATCTACGCAAAAAAAATCAAGGAGCTGAAAAGTAATCTTGAGGTAGCATCGCTGGCTACTCCCCTGCTTGCATCGATGATTGAGGAAGGATTTTTCAATAATAAAATTTCCCGCACCATCATCCACTCCTACCTTTCCAGCAAAAAACTGAGGAAGATAGATACCTTAATTCTGGCCTGCACCCACTACCCGCTTATTAAACCTGAAATCCAGGATTTTTATAAGGGCGATGTAAAAGTAATTGATTCCGCAGGGGTGGTTGCCGAACATGTAGCGGCTTTGCTGAAAAAAGACGGGTTACTGAACAACAAAAAAAACCCGGTGCACCATTTCTTTGTTTCGGATCACACAGAGTCGTTTGAGAAAAGTACCAATTTCTTTTTCCGGAACAGAATCCGGTTGAAAGAGGCCGCAATCTGGAAGTAATTATTCTTTGAACCAGGAAGCGTACATCACATAATTATTGGCTATGCGATCAATTTCACCGGACACCAGCTCCTGGGAAATGGTTTTTACCTTTTTGGCCGGAACTCCGGCATATACTGATCCGGGTTCAACCTTCGTATTTTCAAGCAATACGGCTCCGGCGGCAATAATGGAATTACTTCCCACCACGCAGCCATCCATAACAATGGCTCCCATGCCTATCAGCACATTATCTTCCACCGTACAACCGTGAACCAGGGCATTATGTCCTATGGATACATTATTTCCAATTTGAGTATGAGCTTTCTGATAGGTACAATGAATAACGGCTCCGTCCTGTACATTAACCTTGTTTCCCATGCGGATATAATGCACATCGCCTCTGACTACGGCATTAAACCAAAAGGAGCAATCGTCGCCACAAATAACATCTCCCACTATTACAGCGGTCTCGGATATATAGCAATTGCTTCCGAACTCAGGAGTTTTACCTCTTACAGTTTTTACAATGCCCATTATTTTTCTTCAGGGTTCAAATGTGGGTTTTGAGGTGCCTTCGGTTTGCCATTATGTTTGTTTTTGGCCTTCATTTCATCGGCGTCCCATCCGGCATTACTGATAATGGTTTTGATATCGGTAAGTGAAACTTTTTTCGGTTTGAAAACAACCGTAAGCTCCCTGGTCTCAAGATTCAGATCCGCCTTTTTAACACCTTTCAGGCTGTTAACCAGCTTTTCTATCTGCTGCTCGCAAATAGCACACTCCGCAGAAGTTTTAATAACCGCTTTTTCCTTTCCCCATTGGGCAAAGGACCGCTCAAGGCCTATTCCCAGAAAAAGAAATGCAAAGGCAGCAATAAGTTTTGTTTTCATAAATTATTTCTTGCTAATAATGGTTGCTTTGTATTTACCGGTCATCCCTTCACCGGAATTAAAAGACTCGATGGTAGCCACAATTTTATCTACACTTACTTTATCAGGGTCGAAGATAAAGGTCCCGGTTTGGTTTTCAAAACTCACCTCAGATGATTTTACTCCTTTAATCCGATAAACCGCATCCCGTATTCCGTTTGCGCATCCGGCCTGACAGGTCATCCCGGTAATTAATACATTTACCGTCTCCACTTTCTTTCCTTTTTTCTCCTTTTTCGGTTGATTCTGCTCCTGCCCGGAATTACCCGGGGAAAGAACAGTTTGCCCGGTAGCAGGAGTCGAAAAAAGCAGGAAAAGGAAGCCCATAAGGGCAAAGAACTTTATTGATGTATTTTTCATGATTTAATTCCTTTTATTAATTATTTAAAAACATATCTCCATCCCAAATATATTTTCCGGCCATCCACAGGGCCCCATACAAAAGATGTATCAAAATACGGACCAAAGGGGTCATCGGCGGCCACAATGGCATCGGTTTGAATAAAATTAAGCAAATTTTCTGCCCCCAGGTAAAATTCATGCTTCTTAAAAATCCGGTTTATCTGAAAATTTAGTTTGAAATAAGAGTCGGAATAAAGTGGTTTTTGGTATGAAACCGGGTTCATCACGGTGGCGGGAAGGCGTTTGACTCCGTACCATTGGGTGGTAAAAGTCATATTCCATTTCCGGTTAAACGTTTCATAAAAAAAGGTGGCCAGCGTCCGGTGTTTGGGTATGAAGGGAAGTTGGTTGGAAACCCCGTCTTTTATTTTTCGAACATCCAGATACTTATAGGCCAATTTCATGTCCAGGTTCTTGATTATTTCATAGGTAAGTTCAACCTGAAAGGCATTGGAGAAAGCGCTTCCTTTCCAGTTTTCAAAATGAACTTCGCGGGAATCGAAATCGTAATCAGGAATTACCATATTCCGGAAATCGGTACGGTAAAAATCCATCAGGAAAGAACCCTTACGATACCAGAGTTTAAACCGTTTAACAAAATTTGCACCGGTATTCAAAGCCTCTTCGGGCAGCAGTCCGGGCTGAATAAAAATCTTACGGGAGCTAACCATCACATTTGAGTTTTCGGCCAGAATCCAGGGATACCTCCATCCGGTGCCGGCACTTGCACGGAAGTCGGTGTTTTCATCGAGGGCATACTTTAGGCTTACCCTTGGTGTATAGTACATTCTCCCATTAAACCAGTCGGCCCGGAAACCGGCAATCAAAGCCAGGATCTGATCCTTATTAAAAGTATTCTCGGCAAAAAAACCGGGTGAATTTTCATAGCGGTTCAACAAAAAATTTCCAAACTTTTCCCGGGTTTCGTCGAAACGCCAGGTTAATCCGAGGTTCAGATCATTAAACTTATTCCATGCGATATTGTATATGGCACGCAGGTTCATGTTATGCTGCTCTCCATTATAATTCCGGTGCCCGTAAAATCCGGTCTGGTAATGTGCAAATCCAGAATACTGAAATCCCAGGCTCTGGTATTTTTTCGATTTGAGGGAAAACCCGGTTCTTCCGTTAAATTCAAGCATACGGGCGTTCAGCTCCTGACCAAATACATTTTGAGTGAAATCATGGCCGTTTCCAAAATCAAAAGCCATTTGTCCGCTCATGCGGTCCTCATGCAGATATTTAATGTAGTTCTGTGAGATCACACCCTTCTTATTCAGGAATTTCCACTTGTTCAACAATGAAACTGAAGTGAGCATAGGCATATCCATAAAACCATCCTTGTTATTATCGAATTTAAAATTCGAATGGTCGGCATGCACCATCATTAGGGTGGACAGGTTTTCATTCACCTTCCATTTGGCATCTACATTTATTTCTTTCCGGAGCTGATTATCAATATAGGCATTAACGAAAACCTTTTCTTCCGTAAACGGATCTTTCAAATCAACATTCACCATGGAAGCAATGGCATCGTGGCCAAAGATTACAGAGCCGGGGCCCTTTACAATGCTGATATTATCGATCTGTGATCCGGGAATACTGTTTAGTCCATAGGTTTGAGCCAGGCCCAATAACAGAGGACCGTTTTCAACAAGGAGGTATGTGTAGGAACCGGACAAGCCCAGCACCTGAATTTCCCGGGCTCCGGTGATGGCGTCTTTATAGGTAATATCAACCGTTGCGTTTGTTTCGAAACTCTCGCCCAAATTGCAGCAGGCGGCCTTTTTCAATTCGAGGCTCGTGATGTTTTCGGTTCTGATGGGGGCATAACTGATGAAAGTGGCGTCCTTGTCTTCCACAATATCAACCGTATTCAAAACATTCACCGACCGTAAAACATGATGCAGAGGTTTTTCAGGGGGTTTTGAATATATTAGGGTATCGGAAACATATCCCACCATGGAAATTACCAGCCGGGCAGGAAAAGAATCAGGTAGTTGAATGGTAAAATGTCCTGTTTCATTGGACGAGGACACAATCCCGGTTCCCACCCAGGTTAAATTTGCAAAGGGAAGCGGAGGAAACTTTCCGTCAGGCGACTTTTCATGTACCATGCCGGAAAAAGTCTGCCCGGCCAGGAAGCCCCGGCATAACAGGAAAATCAAAATACTTAAAACTGAATATTTCATTGGACTGAATTTTGAGTAAAACAAAAATCAATGCCGTTTAAACGGCAAGCCCAATGCTACAAACGAAATACGGAAATAAATTTCAGAAGAGAATATCCGGAAATGGAAAGAGAGGGTGGAGATTTGCCTCCGGAACCCGTTGAAGACGGTGCATCAAAAAATCTGAGGAAAAAAGACAAAACCGGAAAACGATCGGTTTGAACATCTTCATCAGGTGCGTTCGTTTCGCGGGTTGATTGGTACTGACTAACTTTAATGTCAGCCGATTTAACATCACAGCAATCGCCTTTGAGCTGATCGCCATGTTTGTTTTCGCTTTTGCAACAATCGTGTGATTTACCCAAAAACCAGGATTGCTTTCCACTTCCATTGCATACCATTTTTGAAATGGTGATACCCCCTGTGGCGGTAATCGTCAACAGGGCAAGGAAAATAATCGAAAAGTTTCTGGCGAAAAATCGCATATACAAATATATAAACAAATATTCTGATAATAGCAATTAATTCGGGCCTTAACATTCCTTAACAGGATTAACAAAGATCCTGATTATCAATGTTTAGCGCTCAGTTTTTCCAGGGTTGGGCAATCCAGGTTATAATGCAGCCCCACGCTGTTACGGCGGGCAAGGGCCTGTTTAATAATGATATAACTCACCTTTATCAGGTTCCTCAATTCGCAAAGTTCCGGAATAACCCGGGTTCGTTGATAAAGCTCTTCGGTTTCACGGTGTAAAATAAGCAGGCGATCAAGGGCTCGTTTCAGACGCAGGTCGGAGCGGACAATTCCTACATAATGACTCATTATGGCCTGAACTTCCCTCAGACTTTCGGTGATGAGTACCATTTCTTCATGCTTAATGGTCCCTTCGGCATTCCAGTCGGGAATATCGGTCTGGAATTTAATCTCCTTGAATTTTTTGATAGCATCCATGGCTGCTCTGTGGGCAAAAACAACCGCTTCAAGAAGAGAATTGCTGGCAAGGCGGTTAGCACCGTGTAATCCGGTGGACGCACATTCACCCACAGCATAGAGGTTTTCGATAGAACTTTCAGCGTTAATTCCAACGGCAATGCCCCCACAGGAATAATGTGCGGCGGGAACAACGGGGATAAAATCTGTTTCAGGATTTATTCCAAGGGCTTCGCATCGGGAAAAAATGCCGGGGAAAGAATCTCTAAATTTTCCTTTTTCCAAGTGGGTGGCATCGAGGCATACAAAATCATCGCCCCTCATTTTCATCTCATGATCAATAGAGCGGGCAACAATATCCCTACTGGCCAGAGAGCCGCGGGGATCGTATTTATGCATAAATTCTTCTCCGTCGCGGGTTCTTAAAACGGCACCGGCACCGCGAACGGCTTCCGAAATTAAAAAGGCAGGTTTCTCGCCCGGATTATAGAGGGCGGTAGGATGAAACTGGAAAAATTCCATTCCTTCTATTTTTCCTTTTGCACGGTAAACCATGGCCACCCCATCTCCGGTAGCAATGACAGGATTTGTGGTTGAGGCGTAAACATGACCGGCACCTCCGGTAGCCATTACCGTAACCCGGGAAAGTATTTTTTCCACCTGTCCGGTTTTCTGATTCAGGGCGTAGGCTCCATAACAAAACACCGGTTTTGTTTTACTGTTGACATAAACCCCCAGATGGTGTTGGGTAATAATTTCAAGCGCAAAAAAATGGTCGGTGATTTCAATGTTTTTATGCGCATGAATGCGGGAAAGCAGTGCTCTTTCAATTTCCAGGCCGGTGCGGTCTTTGGAATGTAAAATCCGCTTTTCACTATGTCCTCCCTCCCGTCCCAGATTAAAATTTCCGTCGGGATTCCGGTCGAATTCTGCCCCCCAGTCAATCAATTCCCTTATTCTTTCGGGCGATTCTGAAATAACCATGCGAACCACTTTTTCATCGCAAAGACCGTCGCCTGCCACCAGGGTATCCTTTATGTGTTTTTCAAAAGAGTCGGGCGCGTACATAACAGCGGCAATACCTCCCTGGGCATATTTGGTATTTGATTCTTCCTCATCTGCTTTGGTAACTATCAGCACTTTACCCTGATCCGCCACCTTCAAGGCAAAGCTCAATCCGGCTATGCCGGAACCAATAACAAGAAAGTCGTTTTTCAACATTTGGGAAATTCGGACTTAAATTTACGATATATATTTCTCTCAAATGGAACAGCCTGTGTAATGGGCAGGCAAAGAAGACTTAAAATCCGGTTTTATTTTCGATCTTTGCAGTATGGAAAAAGAACCGGTTATGGTATATGCGGAGATGACTCCGAACCCAACAACCATGAAATTTGTTTCGAATGTACTGATGCTCAAACCGGGGGTAACGGTTGAATATTTTTCAGCGGATGAATGCTCCGAAGCTCCGCTGCCTCAGGCTCTTTTTCAGTTTCCCTTTGTAAAGTCCATTTTTGTTTCCGGAAATTATGTAAGCATTACCCGGAATGAATCCGTTCAGTGGGGCGAGGTAATGGGCGAGATCCGGGATTTTGTCCGGAAGTTTTTGGCCTCCGGAAAGGATGCCATATTAAAAGTGCCTGAAAAAGCAGTCCCAAAAGATTCCGGGTTTAAAGAAACCGTTTCGGTTCACACCCAGCATGCGGCTCCCCAAAACGAAACGGAAAATAAAATTATTGAGGTGCTGGAAGAATATATCCGTCCCGCTGTTGAACAGGATGGGGGACTAATCACCTTTCAATCTTTTCAGGATGGGATTGTAAAAGTACAGCTGCGGGGCGCCTGCAGCGGTTGCCCCTCCTCTACGCTTACTTTGAAAGCCGGTATTGAGGGACTTCTTAAGAGAATGGTTCCCGGCGTGGAAGAAGTGGTAGCTGAAAATCAATAATTCAGGATCCCAGTTCTTTTGCCCTGCGACAGGCTGCCAATAAGCCCTTTTTAATTCCTTCACCCACCTTTTCATCGGCGAAAGTACGCAAAGCCGCTTCCGTTGTTCCGCCACGGGAAGCCACCACCGCAATTAGGTCTTCGGGCGATCTTCGGTCGTGATTCAGCAAATGGTAAGCACCTAACATAGTTTGTTTTAAGAGCAGTGAAACTTTTGCTTCCTCCACCCCCATTTCCTTTCCGGCCTCAATCATTGAACGGAGGAAATAATAAAAATAAGCAGGACCGCTCCCGCTCAGAGCGGTTACCGGATTCAGAAGTTCTTCTTCTTCAAAAAACATGGTTCTTCCAATGGTGCCAAGGATATTTTCACCTTTACGAAGGAGGTTATTGGGGATCGAGGGGTCGGCATAGAAACCCGTCATTCCTAGTCCCAACTCAGAGGGCGCATTCGGCATGGCCCTGATTACAAACTGAACTCCGAGATCCTGCTTGATTTTGGCCACTGAAATTCCTGCCATAATGGAAATCACCAGGGCATCGCGGTGGATTTTTCCGGCCAGCATTTCTTTCAGTCCCTCAAAATCCTGGGGCTTTACGCATAGCAGCACCACAAAATCTTTATCGGCAAAAACTTCAGATGGATCCATAAAAATACCGGGGAGAGATCCGGAAATTTTATTTTTCCTCTCTTCGCTTTTCTCCATCAAAAAAATATTATCGGGGCTTGCCACATTAAATTTGGAAAAGGCTCTTAAAAAACAAAGACCCATTTGTCCGCAACCAATAATCAGAATTTTCATGCTTTAAATTTCTTAACTGAATTACCGTTTTTAATCCGGATTGTAAAATCCATATTCTTCTTTCCAGGTATGCTTCCAGCGCTTGTGTGACCAGAGCCAGAGTTCGGGTTTTTTAACGATATCGGCTTCCAGAATTTTACTGATTTTCAATGTCAGGTCATTTTCCGGAAGTTCGGAGGGGTTTTCGCTCACAACTTCGAACCAGGCATGATATTGTCCCCTGGCGGTACGATCTATATGGGCAAAAAGTACAGGGTAGCCCGTGCGTTTTCCCAGAACTTCTGCGCCCCGGTAAACGGGGGTTTTCCGTCCCAGAAAATTGATCCACAAGCCGCCCTCCGGAGGTGGGGTTTGATCGCTGATAAGTGCGGTCAGGGTACATTCCCCCTTTCGTTTTAACACGGCCCGGTATGTTTCATTGGCTTCAACCGGAACACTGCCAAACTTTCCCCGGATTCGGTTCATTAGTTTTCCGAAATAGGGATTGCTCAGTTTTCTGTAAATACAAAGCAGTTGAAAGCCTTCCACTCCACCAAAATTAACCGGACCCCATTCCCAGTTTCCGTAATGTCCCAGAGCCATGATAACTGCTTTTCCTTCCGATTTATACTTCCGAAGAACATTCCGGCTGTTTTCATCCAAAACAAATCGCCGGTCGATCTCCTCGCGGCTGATGGAAATAACTTTTACGGTTTCCAGAAAAACGTCGAACAAATGAACGAAAAAAGCCCGGGCGGTTTTTTCAACTTTCTCCTCCGGCCAATGAGGGAAAGCCCTCCTCAAATTATCAAGCACCACATTTTTCCGGTATTTAATAACATGCCAGTTTAACCAGGCCAGCCCATCGGCAATCCGATGCAAAACCGCAAATGGAAGGAGAGAAACCAGCCATAGAACGGGATAGGTAAGATAGTAGCCCAGGGCTTTCATGGGTGCAAATATCCAAAAAATGTGTTGGACGGGAGTGTACTTTATTCAATGTTCTTAAATTTAGCCATGTTGTTACCAGAACCGGGCCCTGAGAAAATAATTGAAGCCCACAAAATCATCTCACCCTTTATCGAATTAACGCCGGTAATAGAAAAACCGGACATTAATGCAATGGTTGGCGGCAGGGTTTTATTCAAATGCGAAAACCTGCAAAAGGTAAAAGCCTTTAAAGCCCGTGGGGCTCTATACGCCGTAATGAAACTGAAACCTGAGCAAGTGGCCCGGGGTGTGGCTACCCACTCTTCGGGAAATCATGCACAGGCTCTTGCCTATGCAGCTTCATTAATTCCCTGTAAAGCCTTTGTAGTTATGCCCTCAAACAGTTCCGAGGTAAAAAAACAAGGGGTAAAGGAACTGGGAGGCGAAATATTTGAATGCGAACCCGGACAGGAGGCCAGAGAGGCCATGTTGAGAGAGGTGGTAGAAAAAACCGGGGCCTCGTTTATACCTCCTTTCGACCATCCCGACATTATAGCCGGACAGGGAACTGCGGCCAGGGAATTTCTGGAGATTTATCCTGACCTGGAGCTATTGCTTACCCCCGTTGGCGGCGGAGGATTATTAAGCGGCACTTCCATTTGGGCTAAACATTTTTCAAATAAAATTGAAGTTTATGGGTGTGAACCCCGGGAAGTTGATGATGCCTATAGATCTTTTATCTCAGGAAAGGTGGAAAAAAACGATTCCGGAAACCAGACTATGGCCGATGGGTTAAGAACCAGTTTAAGCGAGCTCACCCTGAGGATTATCAGAAAAAATTGTGCTGGCATTATCAGGGTAAGCGAACCGGAAATTGAATCGGCCCGAATGTTAATGGAAAAACACCTTGGAATTCCGGTCGAGCTTTCCTCTGCAGTCCCTTTTGCCGCCATGCTCTCCAAACCCGAAAAATTCCGGGGAAAAACCACGGGAATTATCATTACGGGAGGTAACCGTTAGCATGAACAGGGAAGAAATCTTCCGTAAGTATTTTGACAAGCCCCTTATTCCGGCCCCGGTGAGGTTTGAAACGCGATGGACCCGAAGCTTCGGATTGGAATTATTCGTCCTGCCTCTGAATAAAACTTCCCATCCCATCGGAGGCAACAAATGGTTCAAGTTAAAATACAATTTAGCGCAAGCCATATCCGAGGACACCCGGGGACTGTTAACTTTCGGAGGGGGATTTTCAAACCATATTTCGGCCGTGGCGAAAGCCGCCCGTCTTTTGAACCTGAAAAGTCTGGGGATTATCAGGGGTGATGAATTACATGAAAAATCGAATCCGGTATTGGAGGAAGCAGGAAAAAACGGGATGGAATTTAAATTCATCGACAGGGAATCGTATCGCAACAAAAATGAGAAAGATTTTCTGGTACAATTAAAATCCTCCTTTCCTGATTTTTACCTTATCCCTGAAGGAGGCAGTAACGAACATGGAATAAAAGGTGCTGCTGAAATTGCTGACCTGATTCAAATTCCCTATGATTACCTGGCCTTGGCGGTGGGCTCGGGAGGAACATTGGCAGGCCTGGCCGGAAGGATGAAACCCTCCCAAAAAGTTTTGGGATTCCCTGTAATGGCTCGTTCAGAATATCTGGAAGTTGAAATTGAAAAGATGATACCCGGAAAATCTGCCGCTTATGAATTGATTCACGGTTACCACTTTGGAAGGTTTGGAGCCGGAAACCGAGAACTTGAACAATTCATGAAAGATTTAAAGCTTGAAACAGGTATTATTACTGAACATGTGTACACAGGGAAATTATTTTACGGGTTAAGCGACCAGATTCAAAAAGGCCGGTTTGTTGAAGGAGAAAAAATAGTGGTCATTCACACGGGAAGTCCTGAATAAAAAATTTAAACCAGAATGGGATTTTACGACTTAAGCAAAGCCGGGCGGGTAAAAAAAACAGAGGAAATATATTTGCGTATTTCTTCGGCCATTAATGAAATGAACGAATCCGAAGTTTTTGATTTGTTTTCTGACCCTGACACCTACATACGAAAAGCCTGTTACGAAGCCGTAGGCAAAATATATTTGAAAGAAAAATCGAAAACGGAAAAAATAACCACCTTTCTTGAGCATCTTTTTTCATCGCAAAATGAATTGGTACGACAAACGGTAGTAAATGCGGCAGGTGAAATTGCAAAGTATGATTTTGAATCTGTTCGTGGCTTTTTTGATGCCGGAATCCTCGACACCCATCATAAGGTGAGAAATGCAGTCATCGGATCCATAAAAAAAGCCGGACAAAAAAACCCGGGAGCATTAATCAGGTGGTCGGAAAAACACCTTTCCCATCCCGACAAAGAAGTAAGAAGGCAAATTTGCCATGGTATTGAGCTGCGGGGGCGCACTCATCCGGAAGAGATTTTACCCTTGTTGAGGGCACTACAAAACGATTCCACTGCCCGGGTCCGCAATACGCTCATTCATGTACTCGGTCAAATTGCCTATAAGGAAGGTTGTCTGGAAAAAGTGCTAAATGATCTTTCCACCTGGGAGAACAAAGTGGTAGTTGAAAAAGCCTTATTGGAAATTGAAGATGTACACCACAGGTATTCCGATTTTGCCCACTACGGTGTTAAAGAGGCCGAAAAAATTATTTCCGGGGCCAGAAAAAAAATCTTCTCTTTTTAAATTATCTTTCTGAAAGCTTAAGCTGCATTTCCGGGTGGCCGATAAGGGCCGACAGACTGTTACTCCAGCTTGCCAACATGTGAATAATAAAGGCCGGCCATATATTCCCCACTTCAGCTGTAATAAAACAAAAGATAATTCCCATGGGAATGGCCCCCAGGGTTTCATTTCTGCCTTTGGGCATGTGGGTAGCGGAATAAAGGAAAACATTTATGGCCAGAGCAGGCCAAAATCCTGTGTATGGCATTAATAATAAAAACAAAATCCCACGAAACAGAATCTCATACCCCAGCAAATAAAAACCCCAGCCGGCGAGATACCTGATTAATATTTTGAGGTTCCAAATTTTGGCTCTTACCTGAGGATACACTTGACGATTGGCTTTTATCTTTCCATTTACAATAGAAAGCGGAATAATAAACGCAGACCCAAGAAGGGTCCATTTTAAAACAGAACCTGCATCATGAAATGCAAAAATGGACGGAGCTGAAGAAATAATATCGGGCTTAACCAGAAAAATCACCAGATAAGCTATGGGTGCCATAATGATAAAACCGTAAACCTTTATGGAAAAATTGTGAATGGAGCTGGCCTCATCAAAACTCAGTCGGCCAAAGACTCTTTCTCTCCACCAGGGGCTGTTTGCAGGATACCAGAAAACAAAAAAAGAAAGCAGGGTCAATCCTGTTAAAAATAGAATATTAAAGGCATTTTCATCAAGTGAAAAATCAATGACCTGGTTTTGCATGGGAGGAGGATTATTATTATCTCAAAAATAGTCAGGAAATTGAAATATCCAAAGCATAGGATTCCGAACACAAAACCTTACTGTTTCCCTTCCAGATTGCCATCCTTCTCTATTTGTTTCCTGGGTCTGCTTCGGGTATTTCGAAAAGAAGCCTTCGAATTCAAGGAGTTTTGGATAATTTTACCGGAACGAAATATCAGATTCATTTCAAAAAAATAGCACCGGCATTGCCGGTGCTACTCAAATTATTTTCCAGGTTTTTAAATTTCAGTCTATTCAGGATCCACAATAATATCACCTGAGGACTTCTCATTCTCTTTACTCTTTTTTACCTGTTCGGTCATTCTCATCTTCTCTCCCATTCCGGAAAAGTAAGTCTTGGTGGAAATAACTACCAGACCTCCGGTAACATCCCCATACATGGCCGGAACACCACCGGTATACACGGTTACACCCTGAACAGAAAGGGCAGGAACATCGAAGCTGCCGGTTACCCTGACCCCATCGATGATATATCCTGTGGTACCCCGGCGTGACCCACGGATGTAAAGGTCTTTTCCATCAGGAGTGGGCATTACCCCAGGGGTTAATTGGGAGACAATATTTACCACGTCGCCCCGCGAGGAGGCAATATTTTTAAAATCCAGCATGTCGATTTTTTTGCCGGTCGACATGGTTTCGTTTACCATGGATTCAACGGGCGGAAGGATATCTACTTCACCCATAAGAGTGGCTGAAGTCTTTAGATTTACATTCAAAAACAAGGGTTTTCCAGAACTGACGGAAACACTGGTCACGGCAGTTTTATAGCCCTGGTGTGATATCTGAACGGTATATAATCCCGGTTCCAGTGGCTTCACAACAAATTTTCCGTCTTCGTCGGGCATTATCACTCTTATCTGGGTACCCCCGGAGCTAACCTTAACATGAGGGGTGAATGGGAATGGCATTCCATTCTCGTCGTAAACGATTCCTATAATTTCACCCGTTTGGGCAAAACCTGTGTTTCCGAACAGTCCAAAAAGCAGACTCAGGAATAAAATTTTAATGGCGTTTTTCATGGTCTTTATATTTTAATTGAGGGATGTTTCGCCAAAAAGACGGCAGGGAGTCTAAATTCCATAAACCCTCTCAAAAAAAATTTAATCTATTTTTATGGAAATTCAAAGAAACTCCGTCTTTAAAATCCAGGTATGCAAGGGGAAGGTAAATACGAAGACAAGCCGGTTCAGGATCTCCTGACGGATTATTTCAGAACCGGGAATATGGCAATAATGGGTGTGCTCTATTCCCAATACCGCCACCTGGTTTTTGGCATGTGTTTAAAATACTTAAGGGACAAGGAAATGGCTTCGGAAGCCTGCGCCCAAATCTTTGAAAAAATTATAGAGCCCCTGCGGAAGCAGGTCATTCATAATTTCCCGGGATGGCTGGGTTTTGTTACCCGGAACCATTGCATTTCCCTGCTCAGGGAAAAACAAAAGAACGTTTTACTAAGAGAAGATATATGGCCAGAGAACCTGGCTTCGGAAGAAGAAAGTGAAGTGGATTTCAATCCTGAAAAAATCCGGGAATTGATTGACCGGCTTGGGGATGAACAACGGGAATGCGTAAAGTTGTTTTTTCTCGATGAAAAATCATACCGTGAAATATCCGAACAAACGGGCCTGAGTTTAAAGGCCGTAAAGAGCCACTTGCAAAACGGAAAAAGAAATTTGAAAAAATTAATTGAAAATCATGAAAACCTCCCCGCAAAATAACAACTGCCTTAACCTGAAGGAAATGTCGCTCTACCTGGAAGGTAAGGCAAGTGCTTTGGAAACCCGGAGGATAGAAAATCATCTTCTGGACTGCCTGCTTTGTTCCGATGCCCTGGAAGGATTTGAAGAAAACCCCCATCTGCTAAATGAAGTTCCTGAACAGTCCGGATTTTCAAAAGGGCTGAAGCCAACCGGGTCGAAGTTATTTTTAAAATGGGGTATTTTTGTGGCAGGTGTTTTGGGATTAATCTGGCTGGGTATCGCACTTTTTCCGGAGCCTGTCCCGCCCGGGAAAACGGTTGCAGAAAAGACCGACATACCGGAAAAGGCTGATAATACTTCCGAACCGGAAATCCCGGTTCCCACCGAAAAACAGGTTCATATTATTAGACCTGATTCCGAAATAAAAAAAATAATCTCACGGAAAGCACCCGAAAAAATGCCGCTTGAAAAATTCGGGAAGGAAGACCCTTCTATCTGGATGATGCCCATTAAAACCCTTCCTGAAATAAATTCAGGGTTGAGGGGAAGGCCGGAGCAATTAAAAGGAGTAAGAAAAACTTTCCGCGATACTTTCATGTATGACCTGAAAATTTCGCGCTACGGCGAGCTTTACCGCAACGACCCGAAAAAAATTGCGGAATATTTTAAGGGCATCGATGCCAAATTTGAAAACGCTGAAAAAAAGCTTCTCAACAACGAAGAAAATGCCTTTGAGTATGTTACCACCTCTATGGTACTTGAAAAAGCCGTGCAACATTTTTCAAAAGGAAATTATCCCGATGCCCTGAAATTGTTCAACATCCTTGCCAAACATAACGAGGAGGATATCAATGCCCTGTTTTATGCTTCGGTTTGCTATCTCCAGTTAAACAGGGCCAAAGATGCTCTGGTATATCTTAATTTTTTAACCCGCCTGGAAAATCATTCCTTTTCGGAAGAGGCGGAGTGGGAAAAAGTCAATGCTTTGATTCAGTTAAAAGAATATAAAGAGGCGGAAAAATTGCTTGGAAAGATTGTAGAAGAAAACGGGTTTTATGCCGAAAGAGCAAATGTGCTTGCCAAACGGGTTCGGCAGAAACTGCAGAACGAATGATCAGATTTTAATTTCCTCTTCGTCTTTGTTGAGGAGGTGATATTCCAGAAAATGATGGGCGTTTGAGGGTCTCACTTTTATTTTCCGTCCGAACTTAAAAGACCATTTTCTCCTGACCGACATAATTCCTTTGGTAAGAAAGGCCTCCAGGTATGGATGCACGGTAAGGGTTACGCTTTTTTCGTTCAGTTCCTTGAATACATAGCGTAAGTTATTTTCAATCTGATCGACTAATAATACAGTGGGTTGAACTTCTCCGGTACCGCGGCATGCAGGACACTTTTCAACGGTTACCACATTCATTTCAGGTCGTACCCTTTGGCGGGTAATCTGAACGAGTCCAAATTTGCTGGGAGGAAGGATATTGTGTTTGGCGCGGTCGGACTTCATTTCCGATTTCAACCGATCGAAAAGTTTTTTCCGGTTTTCGGGATTGTGCAGATCAATAAAATCCACCACGATAATTCCACCCATATCGCGGAGACGGAGCTGGCGGGCAATTTCAACGGCCGCTTCCAGATTTATTTCAAGTGCGTTTGCTTCCTGGGTATTATCGGAGCGGGCACGATTTCCGGAGTTTACATCAATAACATGCATGGCTTCGGTGTGCTCCACAATCAGGTAGCCTCCTGATTTCATGGTTACATGAGGGCCAAACAGGGCTTTAATTTGCTTGTCTACTCCCAGGTGTTCAAAGATGGGTTTATCACCTTTGTAGAGTTTCAGAATTTTCTCTTTTTCGGGGGCAATGGTTTTAAGATAATCGCGAAGGTCGTCAAACATTTTCTGATCGTTCAGATGAATGGCACTGAATCCTTCGTTGAGCAGGTCGCGCAAAATGGCATTGGTGCGATCGATCTCTCCCAAAACTCGCTGAGGAGGCGCTGCACCTTTAATTTCTTTATAACAGGTTTCCCATTTTTTCAGCAGGTCGTTCAAATCGGCATGAATGTCAGCCACCGATTTATTTTCGGCAACGGTACGTATAATAACGCCGTAGTTGGCAGGAACAATTGCCTGAACCATATTTTTCAGGCGGTCTTTTTCCTCCCTCTCTTTTATCTTTTGAGAAACGGAAATTTTATCTGAGAAAGGAACCAAAACCACATACCTTCCGGCCAGACTTATCTCGGTGGTAATGCGCGGACCTTTACTGGAGATAGGTTCTTTGGCAATCTGAACCAGAATGGGCATACCCGATTGTACCACCTGGGAAATTTTGCCGTCTTTATGGATATCTCTTTCCTTGGAAAAATATTCCAGATTGGCATTTCCTTTCCCTTCGCGGGCGGTTTTTGTAAACTTCAGAAATGATAAAACCTGAGGACCCAGGTCAAGGTAATGAAGGAAGGCATCCTTTTCATAGCCCACATCCACAAAGGCGGCGTTCAGGCCGGTCATGACCTTTTTTACGCGCCCCAGATACAGGTCGCCTACGTTAAAGCTTTTGTTGCTTTTTTCCCGGTGAAGCTCTACGAGCCGCCGGTCTTGCAATAAAGCGATAACAGTTTCGGAATCTCCGCTGTCAATAATAAGTTCGCTGGCCAATGAAAATGCACATTAGGTTATTCCGGAATCCGGAAAAACAGGTAACAGATTGAAGGAGCCAATCCTGCACAAACCCTATGGGAATATGCTGAAGGATTAAAAGGCTACTTCTTTTTCTTTTTATGGCGATTCTTTCTCAAACGCTTTTTGCGTTTATGCGTGGCCATTTTGTGACGCTTTCTTTTCTTTCCGCTAGGCATGTTCAAAAAATGGTTTAAAAATAAAAAATGTTGATAAATAAGAAAAAGAGAAAAAAAAAATGATGGGTAAAATACTTATAACTCATCAAACAGGACCTGAGGGAAAAAAAGTACAGAGATTATAGAAAAACAAATTCAAGAAACTTTTCCAGACATAAAACTTTTT